>TARA_B100001175_G_scaffold7174_1_pt1 | contig 27076 bp, 28 predicted proteins | sample TARA_B100001175 | Tara Oceans TARA_B100001175
TGTTGCATTGTTTGTTTTTCTAAAAGGTCTTGTTCTAACAATTGCATAAATATTTCTTGGACGATTTCTTTATGCCTAATATCAGTTGTACGATTGTATAGAGAACCGCCATATTCTATTCCTCTATTGTCTATATTTTGATTCCAGGAACAACCCAAATCTTCCAATGCTTTTGAATTGATGTTGTGGAATTCATCAACTACTGATTGGGGTTTTATTCCGTTTTCCTCAGCCGTAACTGTAATCGGTGTACCGTGTTCATCCGAACCACTACACATCAGGACTTTTCGACCTCTGGCTCTTTCGTATTTGTATTGAATATCTGCGGGAAGCGAATTTCCTGCAACATGGCCTAGATGTAAGGGGCCATTGGCATATGGCCAAGCCATGAATATGGTCGTAAACTCCATTTGAACTCCCACTATACCACTCAAGGTCAGCACTCTGTAGGACAGCATCATATTTATGTCTGCGTTGCTTCGACTAAGCCCGGAGCACGTATTGCAGTGACCAACTACGTACCAATATACTATCCTGATCTTAGTCAAGGTCAAGGGGTGAATAATCTTTGAATCCTTGGACTTTACTTACGGCTTACGCTATTCTCGCAATAGGGGTTTCTTTCCTCTGCAGCATCCTTGAAGCGGTTTTGCTTTCAACATCCAGAGGCCACGTAGTGGGTATGACAGAAACCCACCCCAAAACCAGTAACTTATGGATAGGATTCAAAGACGACCCTGAAAGACCATTGACTGCTATACTGACACTCAACACAATCGCTCATACTGTTGGGGCGTTAGGTGTAGGCGGCCAAGTAGCCAAGATTTACGCAGAAGACACAGAATTGGATATGATTATGGGTATCGCATCCGCCATATTGACTTTAGCTGTATTACTTTTCTCAGAAATTTTACCCAAAACTATTGGTACACTATATTGGAGAAAACTAACAATTTCCTCCGGTTATATGCTAAGGGTTCTAATCATTTCTTCATGGATTATTGTAAGACCTGTGGAAATAATACGAGGGATGCTACCAGCAGTAGATACTGAAACCGTAACAAGGGATGAATTATCCGTCTTAGCAGATATCGCTGAAGAATCGGATATTATAGAAGAAGATGAAGAAGCAGTCATCCAGAACCTACTCCGATTAAGGGATATTGAGATTCAAACAATAATGACACCGCGAGTAGTTGTCGTACATGTGTCCTCAGAAGAAACTGTACGGGAAGTTATGGAAAGGGTTCCCATAATGGTATACGGTAGGATGCCAGTAGTACAAGGTGATATTGACAATATTCAAGGAATGGTGTTGCGAAGTGAAATTCTTAGAAAGGCTGCGGCGGATGAGTTCGATATTACAATGAAAGAGATTTCAAGGCCAGCAGTCATTTGTAGGTATGATGATTCTGTGGATTTTGCCTTGGATACACTACTAGAAAATAAGTCCCAAATCATGGTCGTAAGAGACGACTTCGGCGGAACCGTTGGGCTCGTAACAATGGAGGATGTCATTGAGACGTTGCTAGGTGTAGAAATCGTAGACGAGGAAGATCAAGTCGCAATTGAGGAAGGCGTTGCTAGAGAAGACCTTAGGGAATTAGCTATGATGAGAAACTCTGAGGAAGAGTAGTAACATCAATCAGTAGATTCCTGTTCATCCAAGAAGCCTTTCGACTCAGTCCAATCGCTTACACTCTCTAAGCGCTTAAGCCATCCCTTAGCTTGTTTAGATTTTGTAGTCCTTACAAGCCAAACTCCACCAAAAATGGTGTCCCAAAGACCTAGATCCCCTCTTATTCTGTACATTATGTAATCAATTAATGGCGGGATGAGGCACAAGAAACCTATTGCTGAGAAAATTTGTGCGAATGTAGTTTCACCCAGAGATTTGTTTGCCATTACAAGTAACAGAGTAAATACACCGAACAAAACGAATATAGTAGTCATTCCCTTAATGGCTAGATAAATTGCAATTGGTGGTTCCCCTCTAGAATTAATATATTGTGTTCGACTTATCCAATTGCCTACGGTTCTTTTCCCAGCGTAGGTGGGCATGAATCCTAAATTGAAAGAAATAAGGCCGATTCCAAGAATTACGATAATTGTAGGATTGAAGTTCGAGCCCCAGGCAGATATTCCAATAAGTGGGATTGTCCAACCATAACTTACTGCAAAATCGAAAAATCTACGTGTAAATTTTTGCCCAGTGGTTGCAGTTTCAAACCCGTCCGGGAGTTCTTTCTTTACTCTGGGTGCTCGAGGTTTCTTTACCTTTGGTGGTTTAACTTTCTTGGGATTTTTTGCTTTTTTCGTTGCTTTCTTAACAGGTGTAGCCTTTTTTGCTACTGCCTTAGGCGTAGCCTTTTTTGGTACTGCTGTAGGTTTCACAACCTTAGTTTCTGGAGGTTTGTCTTCAGATTCTATGTTACTGGCTTTTTCTAGTAATCCCATATTTTCTACCTCTCAAATATTTCATTAGTTCCCATAAATTTCGCCCATAGACTGGAAAATTGTGAATCCTGCTGATTGCACGAATTCATTTATCTTGTCGTCTGGTAAGTCTCCCAAAACTCGATTTATCATACTGAAGAATTCTCCCCGGACCTCTTCACTGGTTTGGTCGGGACTCTCCCCTACTGCTTGAAATAATGAAAAATCGTCTGATGCCACGAAAGAATTTACGAAATCATCATGCATACTACCTAATAGGTCATTAACAACGGTAAAGAAGGCGGGGAATTCATCTTCCACTGCATCTTCTGTTGGACTTATCGCTTCGGATTCAGTTGGCGAGTCATCAATCTCATCATCGTAATCAGTTTCCGGCGCGGAAATTAATTCTACGGTAGGTTTGATATCCCGCATTTCCTTTTGTTGTTTCTTACGTAAAACGATGATTTCCCTATCTAATTCGGAACCGAATCTATCAGAGAATCTATCTAGTAGGGTACCTACTTCGCCAGTAGCGATTCGATCAATGTGCCCATACATTTGATCCTTTGAATCAGTAGATAAATCGGGATTTTCTGCTCTGCGTTTAGCCCAAGCTGATTTGAAGTCATCGTCTATTTCTGTATCCTGACGTTCCAGAATAGGTTGTGAATCATTATCGGGTCGAATACCTGGAGGTGGAGGGGGTGTTGGAAGAGATGGAGGGTCTGTAGTATCGGGAGGTGAATTCAATCCTTCAAGGGGAGGAATTGTCAACCCTGGCGGGGGGGGTGGAAGCGGTAAATCGTCTTTGGAATCTTCTTCAACATCGGACAAGCCTACACCTCAACATGCGTATGTCTAATGAACCCACTATTCAACATTCTGTGGCTTAGAGTATCGTTTCGTTTACTCAGGGACTAACTCTTTCCCCCCAACCCTTGAGACATAAGAAGATGGACATGGCCTCACTAACATTTACAATCTCACCAGTAGAGCCGGATACTTCCGTCCCCTCTAAACTAGCTGTGACGTCATCTCTAAGCAATTTTATTTGCGTCTTTTCTAGCCCGGTGAAAGCCACAGTTTCTAACAGGGGATTGAATGGATTATAGCCATCAGGATCTAATCTATCATACGGGACTTCCGTGACTCTTAGGCCACATTTTCCGTGCAAACTACCTAAATGCCTTATTACTCTCTTTACATCTACAGTGACATTTTCATCGGTTTCTCCAGCGGTCCCTAAAACTACAGATTTGTCGAGTTTTACTAAATCCCAAAACGTTCCAGTTTCCTTCCCAAAGACAGCTAAATTATGATCTGAGCTCAATCTCTCTATGCGTTCTTTTGATAAAACTGATTCCGCTAATGTAATAATACGATTTTTACTGACTCCACGTCCCCCGTTATGGTTCACATTAGTGTTTAATAAGCCGTGAAATTCATCTAGGAATTGTTTTGAATTGTCTGATTTTTCGCCTATAGCTCTTAACTTCTCCAACACACTTTGCTTTCCAAACTCAATTCGGTCTCGCCATCCACTCCTGTCTCCGGACAATATTGCATTTACTTCCAAACCTTGTCCTCGAATATATGATACAATTTCTCTTCTAGCATTGGAATCTAATCCCATTAACGTGGGATCTCTAACATGAATATGAAAGCCCCTATGCCCGGAAAATGTAAATTGGGCAAATTCTGTTTTCATGTTAAATTCTGGTTCTAAGAAATCATTCCACAAGCTCCAAGCCTGTTCTTGAATTAATGAAATCATAGATGGGAAATCTGCATCTGAGACACCTGGTAGGTGGTCTCCATCTAGATCAAAGATTAAATCGGCACCCAACCAATCTTTGTCAATCATTTTCCTTTCCATAGGTTTCCGGTAATACGCTGTGCTATGAAATGAAGAATGGGGTCCCTTTTGTTGGAGATACGATAGTAGTGATTCTTCTGAGGAAAACCCTCTATGACGGTCGACCGGTTTATCACCCCACTGGATGAACATCCATTCCCTGTTTCTCAACCGAGGTGGAGTCCATAGATCGTTGGCGGATAAACTAGCATAATACCTGGAGAAACGAAGCGCAAACCTACTCCATCCCCCGGACATGATAAATCGAAGATGGAGTGGCTGATGAACTCAACGCACAGATTCTTTCACTCTAGATTCAAATGCTGTACTTTCTTACCCTCTGTAGATGGTGAAGCACCGGTCTTTTCCACATATGCCTCCATGCACAAATATTCGCCGTCTAAGACTATCGCCTCGCCGAAGGTTAGTGGCTTACCGGTTACCGCACAGACGGGTCCTAGTTGACCGGATGCTGTGGAGAGTTTGCTAGGGTCAGGCATGACCATTGGGCGTAGTAATTGCCTATTGATATTTACTTACAATCTGATTTGAGAATACAAGCGATTTTTTAGTAGAGGGAGACGCGAAGGAACATGGATTCGGACGATATCCACATTAAGATCGGACATTCACCTGACCCAGATGATGCCTTCATGTTTCACGCTCTTACAACTGGAGCTATTCAAACACCTGGAAGAAAATATGAACACGTGCTATTGGACATTCAAACTCTCAATGAAAAAGCTCTAAATTGTGAATATGAAATTTCCGCGGTCAGCATACATTCATTTCCGAAAATTATCAAAGATTATGCTCTAATGAATTGCGGAGCTTCAATGGGGGAGGGTTATGGTCCAATGTTAATTGGAAATCGCCAGTTGACAACAGCAGAAGCGAAAACGCGCACAATAGCAATACCCGGGTTGGATACATCCGCATATTTGGCATTGAGACTGGCATGGGGAGACGTAGAAGTAGAGGTGTTACCATTTGATGAAATATTACCATCAGTAGCCGACGGAAAGTACGATGTTGGATTAATAATCCATGAGGGGCAATTGACTTGGAAAGATGAAGGAGTATGTCTAATACAGGATCTGGGGGTGTGGTGGAACAAAAAAACGGGCTTGCCATTACCATTAGGTGGTAATGTTGTACGCCGTGATTTAGGAGACGAATTATGCCGTATCTTGGCAATGGACGTCAAGGAATCTATTGAACACTCGTTACAAGATCCCGATACCGCATTAGAGTTTGCTAAATTGTGGGGCAGAGGAATTGATGATGACACAAATAGAGAATTCGTGCAAATGTATGTCAATTCCCGGACTATTGATTACGGGGAAGATGGCCGATCTGCTGTACGGTTATTTTTGAAAGAAGGCCAAAAAATTGGATTGGTCGATTCTAAATTAGATACTGACTCTATCGAATTTATTGGGGTCGAATAATATGAGTGAGAACATTCCAGAGCGTTCAGAATTTGATTCGGTAGATCCTGCACCCCCTAGTAAAGAACGAAGTGTGTCCGACCTGCGAAGAATACTTTGTGATGAAGACGAAAAAATGTTTCAACGGATGAGAGCTTTATTCGCTTTACGAAATATTGGGGGAAAAGACTCCGTAGACGCCTTGGCGGCGGCTTACGTATCCAAATCAGCTTTATTGAAACATGAGATAGCGTATGTCATGGGACAAATGCAAGATTCACATGCCGTTCCGCACTTGATTGTACGATTGGAGGATAAGGATGAGGACTTAATGGTGAGGCACGAGGCCGCGGAGGCTTTGGGAGCCATTGGTGATAGAACCGCTCTGGACGTATTAGAGCGATTTGTTGATGATGATGAAGTAGTAGTTGCCGAATCCTGTGAAGTTGCTCTAGACCTTTTAGATTGGGTGGCTAGTAAACGCTTAGATTACTCCGAGTGATTGGATAAGTTGGCCCAAATCGGGCTGTCTTCCATCTTACAAACTTCTTTCAAGAATAATAGCAAGCCTTGAGTAGAATTCTCATCTAGTGAATTTCTTACTTCATTTTGGAAATAATATTCCATTCTATCGTTACTAATGCCGGTTTGATGTGAAGAATTCTGAATGACCTGAATTTTTTTCCGAGAATTTGTGTTGAACTCATGATAATTCTTCTTTAAGTCATTATGAATTTGTGCTATTTGCTCGATAGGTGCATCTTTTCTGCAAGCAAACACACCAAAAACCATAGGAAGATTGGTAACTTTCGTCCATTCCCCTCCCAAATCTAGTGAGACTAGTTCGGGATGTTGTGTGGCTGCTGAAAGCGCTCTGTCGCCAATGAGTAATGCACCATCGCATAAATCTAGCATTGATTTCAAGTCAGGTCCTGTTTCCACACATTTAGGGTCTAATCCTCTATGGTTTAGCAACCATCTAAGAAGGACTTTCGAGGTAGATGAATCGGATGGTAGTGCAATATCCCTCATTTGATCTAACTCTCTAGAACCGAAGAGAATTACCGAACCAACTGCACCCATTGCTACGATCCCAAGGTCGGGTACTAACATGAGTTCATCTTGATGTTTGGCAAAATCAGCAGTAGGGATGGGAGCGGTTAAGCAATCTTTACGGAGAACATGACCGGTTAGCCAGGCTGGCGGGGCTGACAATATTGACCAACGCTCGTCTAGACCGAAAAACAATGGGTCGCAATTTGTAAACGCAACACGTCCAATAACATTGGTCCACGACATCTCCTTCACCATTATTGTAGCACTGGTAAGGAATTATATTCATGTTTTTCTGAGTTAATCATTTCGAATTTATTGTATATCGAATTCCTCCTTACTGGCAATTGTTTAGTTTCTTGAATCAACTTAACTAAATCATGCGCATCGGAATCCAAGGGTGTTGTACTTCCTGCTGAATGCATGATTTCCTCATGACCGACTGTTCCGTCAATATCATCTGCGCCTGCTACTAATGCCATTTGGGCTACTGAATCTCCAATATTCATTCGATATGCCTTGATATGGGGGATGTTGTCCAACATTAATCTAGAGATTGCTATTGTGCGAAGGATCTCATTCGAAGTTGCTAATTGTGCTTCTGGAAGCCTAGTATAATCGGGCAAAAATGGATAAGGGACAAAACACTGAAAACCACCAGTTTCATCTTGTAATTCCCTCAATAATACTAGGTGCGTAATCCTATCCTCTATGGATTCCACTGTTCCAAATAGCATAGTACAATTTGTAGGTATTCCAAGTTTGTGAGCTTGACGATGAATTTCCAAATATTCATCACTGGATTCTTTACCCCTGCAGATTCTATCACGAACGTGATCTACCAAAATTTCCGCACCACCACCCGGTATCGAATCTAATCCGGCTGAGTGCAATTCTTTCAGGGTCTTAGATATAGATAGATTAGACCTCTTTGAGAGGTGTTTGATTTCGACAGCTGTAAGGGATTTAATGTGTATGTGAGGGTATTTCCTTTTGCTACTACTATACAATTTTTGATAATGCTCGATTGTCCAGGAAGGATGTAGGCCGCCAACGGAATGTACCTCGTCTATTTTGTCTGAGAACGGCATAATTCTGTGCAGATATTCTTCGACACTTAATTCGTAAGCATCTGTATGTCTCGGGCCTTTTCTAAATGCACAAAATCTACAGGCTAAAACACAAATGTTTGTAGTATTGACATGTAGATTTTGGTTGAAGAAGATTTGATTATCGAACCGAGCTAACTTAGCCATATTAGCTAAAGCGAAAATAGCGTTGAGATCGGGTTCATTGTATATTTTAAGAGCAAGCTGGCGGTCTATCCTACCGTCAACAATTAAAGATTCTAACGCTGAGAGCAGTATTGGATTAGAGGATACTACATTCGGAACTGGCATCGCCTTGAGTACCCTATTCCAATCTTTGTGGCCCCCAAGAGGCGCGGCGGTCTCAACCATTGGCCTGTTCCCGACCTTATCGAAAATATCCACCATATTCAATCCATCTATAATTTGATGAAAACTGTAGACCGGAAATCATCAAAGGCCCTTTTGATTAGCAACAATCGTGGAAGTGAGCCAACTAACCCTACAAAGTTTAGAGAACACGGCAAAAGTATGTCGTAGGTCAATTGTTGAAATGATTCACAAAGCAGGAGCTGGGCATCCAGGTGGCTCACTATCTGCAATAGACTTGATTGTCGGACTTTATGGGACTCAATTGAGTATTGACTCTAACAATCCAGATTCTCCCGATCGCGACCGGTTCGTTATGAGCAAGGGTCACGCTTCACCAGCAGTATATGCAATTTTGAAGGAGTACGATTTTCTAGACCAAACAGACCTAGATGGATTCAGAAGTTTAGGGTCTGTTTGTCAGGGCCATGTGGATATGAAATGGACCAACGGAGTCGACTTTTCCGCTGGCAGTCTGGGTATGGGTCTATCTTTTGGTATTGGAACTGCTTTCGCGGCCAAAATGGAATCACGGGAGTTTCAAACATGGGTAATGCTAGGGGATGGGGAAACCCAAGAAGGTCAGATATGGGAGGCATTCATGGCCGCTAGTTATCATGATTTAGATAACTTACATGTTATCATAGACCGTAACAGAATACAAAATGATGATTTTGTAGGCGTCCAAATGGAAATTGGGGATGTAGCCAAAAAAGTCGAGGCTTTTGGATGGAATGTAAAAGAAATAGACGGACACGACATGAAGGCAATTGTTGGAGCTTTACAGTGGTCTATGGAAACATCAGGCCCGTGTGCAATAGTAGCACACACAGTAAAAGGAAAAGGCGTATCTTTCATGGAGGATAACCCTTCCTTCCACGGAAAGGCACCCAACGATGATGAACTCAAAACCGCAATGGAGGAGTTAGCATGAGTGCTCCTTCTTCAGGCGGAGCCAGCCGTGATGGATATGGCGCAGCTCTACTAAATTTAGCACAAGATCCGAGAGTTGTCGTTATTGAAGCAGATTTAGGTAAATCTACCAAGTCCTGTCTATTTAGGGAATTATACCCGGAACGTACTATTTCTCTTGGGATAGCAGAACAAAACATGGTACTAGTAGCGGCCGGACTAGCATCCTGTGGGAAAATTCCCTTTGCTAGCACTTTTGCTATATTTACCGAGAGAGCCTTTGAACAAGTCAGAAATGGCCTAGCAAGGCCGGGTTTAGTCGCTCATATTTGCGGCAGCCACGGTGGTATTCACACCGGGACAGATGGTAGTAGCGCTCAATCCATCGAGGATTTAGCCATCTACAGAACTATTCCTGGAATGACTGTAATGCACCCAAGTGATGACCTATCAGCAACAATTCTCACAGAACAACTTCTAGATCACCCAAACCCATCCTACACAAGGACCGCCAGAAACAAGACACCCAGGATATATACTGAAGAAACCGTAAAAAGACTGCAAATAGGCAAAGCATCAATTCTAACAGAAGGAGAAGATGTCGCGATAATCGCAATTGGAGTTATGGTACACAAAGCCCTTAGAGCAGCGGAGTTATTACGCTCCGATGGGATTAATGCGACAGTTGTAGATATGCATACGGTAAAACCGATAGACACAGAATTGTTAGACTCCTTATCTAATACAGTTTCCGGAATAGTTACGGTAGAAGATCACTCAGTAATAGGTGGCTTGGGTTCTGCAGTGAGTGAATATCTCAGCGAAACTAGCCCAATCAAAATCCATAAGATTGGTGTAAATGACAGATTTGGAGAAAGCGGGGGTAGTGAAGAATTACTAGACTTGGTTGGTTTGACTGTGGACTCAATAGAAACCGCTGTCCGAACTTTGTTGTAGTTCGACAAAATTCTCCCACATTAATGGGTTTGATTCAAGAATAATAGGTAATGGCGGTGCAACTGTGGGATCTCTGGACGATATCAAGCAACTCCTTGACGGAACTCTTGACCCGGAGGCATTAGAGGATAATCTCGAATTATACGAAATGGCGGAATCAATCTACGGAAGAGACGCTTTGGAACACATGGGTGTTGAAGCTCCTGAACGACCCACCGAGTCCATTGTCCAACCTAATGGGGATGCAAAACACGAGGTGCAAATGCCTACCATGCCTATGCCGCCCGCAGAACCTAAAGTAGACGTCCGTAAATCTAGAAGTTGGCGAATATTTATTTTCACATTCATTGTTACATCAATAATTCTAACAAACATTTTCCTAGGATTTGGCTCATTTTTACCAATTTGCGATTCGCCAGACAGTCAAACCATCTGTGAAGATAAATTAATTCTCAGCGAGATTGCTGATTATCAGTCGCCAAGTTCTTGGACACAAGTAATGGAGTTTGAAATATTTGATATCGCGATTTTGGTCACGCTCTTACTGGTAATGTTGATTTCTCTCCGCAAGAAGTAAATCTAATACATCTTAGCAATGTGTTGTTTTCGAGTTGTCATACGACCGGTGATAACACATGGTTTTGGCTCATTATAGGGGACGTTACAATCACCGAGAAAAGTCAACCCCGTGGCTTTTTCTAGAATTTCAGCATCAGAGTCGTTTCCATCGAAGGCAAATTCATACACTTTTCCATCTTCTATTGGATTGATTAATTCCCACCCTTTGTTTGATTTCCGAAGCCCGGGAAAATCCAAGACTAAATTTTCCATATGAATTTGAGCTCTACTTCTAAGTTCGAATTCAATAGCTTCTAAAGAGTCTGATACTACAGTTAGTAGGTGGTTGACATTATGAGATTCTTTACCGCCCGTTCTCTTGGTTAAGACAAATTGTCCAGATTTCAAGTCCCTTGGCCCCAATTCTATACGAAGCGGCACTCCTTTAATCTCCCAATCGTAGTGTTTGGCCCCGGGGCGGAGATCTCTATCGTCTACCTTTACTCTGAACCCTGCTGATTTTAGAGATTCAGCCATATTGGAAATTGACGGTATTACGTTTTCATCAAGGTGTTGGGCTACAGGCATCAAAATAACCTGAAGGGGGGCTATCTTTGGAGGGAAAATTAAGCCCGCATCGTCCCCGTGCATGCCTACTACAGCGCCTAGCATCCTTTCAGACATACCAAAAGTAGTTTGATGACAAAACTGAGTTTGCCCTTCTGCGTCTTCAAACTTCAGGTCAAAGGCCTTAGCCCATTGATCTCTATAATGATGATAGGTACCAACCTGAAGCGTACGTCCGTTTGGCATTACTACATCTACAGCGTTAGAGTACCAAGCTCCCGGGAATGTATCCCATACCGGTCTCTTGGAGACAATCGCTGGAAAACAAAGGTCGTGAAGGAGATTTTTGACGATGTGGGCATCCTCTTCTATCTGAGCATCGGCTCCAGCCTGATCCTTATGGGCCGTGTGCGCTTCAAAGAAATGAATTTCTCTAACACGTATGAAAGAGCGTGTTTGTTTGGTTTCATAACGAAAAGTATTGACAATTTGGAAGGTTTTCAATGGTAAATCACCATGCGACCTGACCCATAAAGGGAACATAGTGTACATTGGAGTTTCACTAGTAGGCCTGAGGAACATTGGTAATTCTAACTCATTATCTCCGGCGTGTTTGACCCAATAAACTTCCTTCTTGAAGCCAGCATCCTCTTCTTCAAGCCTCAATTCGTTAGGATCTAAGCCCTCTTCTCTTGCTTTTTTTAACAATGAAACCAATCTATTTTCTTTTTCTAACAAATCTTCTGGAACAAGAAGTGGGAAGTTATACTCTTCATGTTCAGTGCGGTCCATTTCGGCACGAGTGAGACCGTCAATTAGCATCATGGCTTTCCAGCCATAAGGTTTCCAAACGTCCATTCCCTTGATTGGATAGCGTTTATCGACAAGGTCAGCAATTTCGACGATAGCGGGATACCAGATATTGAAATCCTCCTTGGGAGGAATTCCTCTCTTGGCCTTGTCGTGGTTCGCCATGATAACCCTCGCCTGCGATAATCGCTTGAATGTGACGCTACTGAAGTACTCAATCTAGGCTGATTATGCGTTGTATACCTTTTACCAATGAGAAATCATCTTCTATTTCCTCTAATCTACCATCAGCATGAACTATTCTTGCGCGTAGTTCACCCTCTTCGTTCATTTCCTCCATTATATTTGCAATAACTGCATTAACGCCATATCTTTCAATTTGAGATTTCGCTCTAGACACAAGGGTTGTGGCATCAACATTGGATTCCAGTTTGAATCCTATTCGTATTGAATCTCCAACTAACGGTCTTAATTCCTCAATGTGTTTCCGACCAGGAGAGAGATTCAATTGCCAATTATTGTGACCGCTAGGTTTCTTCCCAACTTCAGGTTCAGTGAAATAGTCCAGAACCGCTGCAGCATGTATCCAAACTTCTGGGTGTGACTCTTGTGCAATATCCTTGCACAACTCAAGCATACCATCTGGAGACCCAGCCCTCAAAACGTTAGGTAACCCAAAAGTTGGGGTTGCAGAAGTTTTTCCGGCTATACAAATAACATTGTGACCCATACGATGTAGATATTCAGAAATCATCCATCCAGTTCTGCCAGAAGAGGCATTTTGAATTGCTCTTACTGCATCAATTGGTGCCCTATTAGCTCCCATTGTAATTGCTACAATTTTTGATGCGTCGCTATAGTTAGCAATATGGCAGACATCCGCCACAATGGAAATTGGATTTGGTTGCTTCAACTTACCTTCATCTAAATCGTTGAGTATAACATGGCTACCTTCGTTACTTAGTGCTTCTAAGAGTTCTATTGTTACTGGATCATCGAAGAGATCACTATGCATAGAAGGTACAAAACATAATTTTGAACCGCGTCCACGACCTGCTGATAGGGCCATCAATAGAGGCGAATCCATTATTCCGTGAAGATGCTTGGAAATTGTATTCCTTGTTGCCGGAGCGATTAGAATCACATCAAACGCTTCCAATTGTGCCATTTCGCTACCCCATCCTTGGTGAACAATGGTGTCGGAGCCCCAACTTACTGCTAGAGGAGTAATAATCTTGGTAGCTTCTTCACTCATGATTACAGTCAAATCAGCTTGATGTCTACGTAATTCTCTAGCCAATCTAACGGATTCAACCGCCGCGATCCCCCCGGCTATTGCTAATAATACCCGTTTTCCATGTAGGGCATCACTGTGAATCGCGACGCCGGTGTCCTTAGTCACAACCCCACGAGGAGTAGGTCATTCAAGAGTGCGTCGCCGACCGTTTGAGTCTTAGATGGTAATGCATTCGATGATATGTGGACGGCACTAGGGCAAATGGCTTGTTTCGTAAGTTAAGGACGTTTGGCGTCTTAAATTTACTAATTCTTGTACTAATTATTGCCTCGATTTCGACAAATGGTAATGGGATATTTTTAGGGTTTGTTTTAGGTTTGGGTATGCTTGTAGTATTTTATGGATTGACAGTAATTATCGGTTTTTCTAAGCGAAGTAATGGGTACGATCTTAGGTATGCTAATTTTGAACAATTCCTTTCGACGATTTTCTACATAGTAGGTTTAGTCCAGACAATTGTTGGTTTTCTCGCTACCGAAGGATTCCTTATTGTTCAGGGTATATTGCTGATCTTGCTTGGAAATTCTACAAGAAAGCGTGTATCCACAATTAGAAATCCTCAATTTATGCAATGGTATAATCAAGGCCCGGAATCTGAAGTATTACTGCGAAACGAGGAAGTATACGCCTCCTGTCCTAATTGTGATAGTTTGTTGGCCGTTATTCCCAGTTTACTTACAGCGAAAGATCGTTGCCCAAATTGTGATGGATTACTAGTAAACGCAATTGAGGAAGAATAAATCAATATCTCTCAAGCGCCGTAGCGATACCCATACCGCCTCCAATACACATTGCTGCGATGGCTTTATTTTTTCCTGTTCGTTGCAATAGTGAAGCTGCTTTACAGGTTATTCTAGCGCCAGAAGCCCCCAATGGGTGGCCTAGGGATATGGCCCCCCCATCTAGATTGACCTTTTCAATATCAATTCCTAATTCATCAATACAAGCCAAACTCTGTGAGGAAAATGCCTCGTTTAATTCCCAAATGTCAACATCTTTTGTAGTCCAACCTGCTCTTTCCATACATAATTTCGAAGCAGCGATTGGACCTAGGCCCATTAGGTCTGGAGGGCAGCCCGTAACCGATGTAGATACGATTCTAGCTATTGGAGTGAGATTATTCTCGGTTGCGAACATTTCGGTACAAACAATTGCAAATGTGACGCCATCCGTCAATGGCGAAGATGTAGCGGCCGTAACTGTTCCAGATTCTTTGAACACTGGATTTAGCCTCCCCATTGATTCTAAGTTGCTAGTATGTCGAATACAACCGTCAGATTTCACTTCCACGTCTCCGATATTAATAGGGCATATTTCAGTATCAAAAAGGCCATTTTGTTGGGCGAAGTAGGATTTTTTATGGGACTTGAGGGCAAATTTTTCTTGACGGATCCGTTCAATTGAATATTTCTCGGCAACATTTTCGGCAGTTATTCCCATGTTGATATATGCTTGCGGATAACTTTTCTCTAATCTAGGGTGAGGAGACCAATGGAAACCCCTTCTTTTTACTCTCGACATAGATTCCATTCCGCCAACAAGATAGCATTCCCCCCATCCAGCAGATATCTTAGCTGTAGCTACGTGAATAGCTTCCATTGAAGAGCCACACAATCTATTGAATGTAGAACCCGGGACCGTGTCGGGAAGACCGGTTAGAAAACCTACTAATCTAGCTACATTGTAGCCTTGTTCACCTTCAGGATAGGCGCATCCCAGTAAAATATCTTCAATTTCTGCTTCCGGAATATTATTCCTTGATAGTAAGGCTCTGGCTACTTGTCCAGCTATTTCATCTGGTCTCACATCCTTTAGTTCACCTTTGTGAGCCCTATGAAAGGGGGAACGCATCCAATCAACAATGACTACATCCACGATACTCGGTCAGGTATTCGCCCAATAACTATTGAGTAAGTAGGCTAAGTAATGTGGTGACTTGACCGGCGGGTTCATGAAAGAGGCCTAAGTCGAGCCGTTTAATGATACGAGAATGCTCCAATCACGGATTCTATGCAGATGACCATCTCTGCCCTGCTTGTAATGCAGAAGGAAAATTCATCATGAGGACTGGTGAAAGAAATAGTCTTGCTAGAAGATTAGCGTTAGTACTGAGGCACGCCCCCGAAAAGTTCGATTTAGAAATGGATATTAATGGATGGATTGACGTCAAAGACATTATTCATCAATTCAAAAAAGGTGGCAAGCGTTTTCATTGGTTAAGGCCACACCATTTTAGAGCAATAGCAGAAACAGATCCAAAAGGAAGATATGAAATTAGAGGAAATACAATCCGGGCCACTTATGGTCACACAGTAGAAATAGAATTAGATTTACCTACCGATAATATTCCAGATGCACTATATTTCCCGTGTGACCCTGAACAAGCTGAGAACTTGCTTGAAGTTGGAATATCGCCGAGTGGACGGGCACACGTACACCTTTCAGCAACTATCCGCAATGCTGCCGAAGCAGGCCACGTACACTTCAAATTACCAACTATATTAGAAGTCGATACTGCCCAAATGTATGCCGCCGGAGAAACTATTTGGCACGCAGGCATTACTGTTTATCTTACTGAAAATGTGCCTTCACAATACATCTCTGTTGTGGACAATGACGATCCAGAATATGTCTTAGCTCGTGCACGTTGGGAAGAAGAAGAGTGAATTTACTGAAATTCACCGCACAATGGACAGAATTCTAGATCTCCTGTTAAATCAGCTTCGCAATTTGTGCATATCCCTGCCACAGAGCTTACAGATTTTACCTCAGATTCGTTAACGGGACGGATTGGTTGATCACGCAATACAAATGGATTGGCTACTGATTGTTGGACATTTACCGCTTGTTTGTAATTGATGCATTCTTGGATGGCATTTTGTAACCGATTTGAAGTTCTTGTCCTTTCATCATCAGATTCAATCTTTCCTGCATCCGCTAATCTACTCTGTAACCAGCGCTGGAATCTATCGAGTTCGCCATCTGCATTCATATTGTTCCCAATAAACCGTGAGCAATGAATATGACTAATTTAGAACGTCCCTAAATAGATGATTCACGGGATAACACAAAAGGTCGTGGCTCGTGGGAAGAACTGGAAATTATGGCCCATGTTCTAATGAAATTTGGTGGTGGCTTAATCACAACTAAGTCGAAGATGAAAACCTTAGACGAGGAGGCCATAACAAAACTCTCAGGACTAATCAAACAATTATTGGATTTAGGCAATCAGGTTACTATAGTACATGGCGCAGGGTCATTCGGTCATCTCAAAGCCAAAGAATGGAAAATCTCGGAAGGTGCTAAACCATCCATCCTAGATGAACAAAAACGTGCTGTAAAATCTATTCGAGCTGATATGCTAGAATTGAATCGTCAAATATGCGACTCATTAACAACATTCGATGTCGATAGCAAAAGTTTCCCACCATCAGAATGGGCAACTGAAGTCGGTCCGGAGTTTTTGGGCGACTTGACTCCAATTGTAAGCTGTGACCAAGGTGTAGTTCCGATTACTTTCGGAGATGTAGTCAATTGTAGCGAACCAAATTTATTCGGGATCCTGTCTGGTGACGACTTGATGGTTAGGATTGGCAAAGAAGTACCCACTATTACCCATTGTATATTCCTTTTAGGAGATACAGAAGGTTTACTCTCAGCACCACCATCAAACCCGAATTCAAAACTTGTTCACATTTGGGATTCTAAGATGGAAATATCTGGGGAACACGACAAGAACCAGGACGTTACTGGAGGTATCTTTCTAAAATTGGATTCAGCATCCAAGATATCACAGATAGTTAAAGATGTGTGGTTTATTGATGGGCGCAAACCTGAAAGAGTACTAGAATTATTAAATTCTGGTAATACAATAGGGACACAGATAGTGACTTGATGACCAAATATGCCCCGAATATTCCATTTCGATTATATGGTGAGTCCTTCTCAAAAGGAATGGTTGACATGGTGGTGCCTGACACTCCCTTAGATGGACTAGACTCTTCTCAAGCCGAGATGATGGAAGAATTGGTTCTATGCTTGGACTCTGAAGATTACGTGATAGATACTTCCAGTAAACTAGCTACCCACAATGGACAAGGGATCCTCCACAGGGCTTTCAGTGTCCTAATTTTTGATAGTCAAGGAAGACTATTAGTGCAACAAAGATCCTCTGATAAAATCACATTTCCAGCAGTATGGGCCAACTCTTGTTGTAGCCATCCATTAGATATCGTAGATGAAAACGACGACCCAATTGAAGGAGTGAAAGAAGCTGCCAGGAGAAAATTACAACAGGAGCTAGGAATTCCTAGAGATGTTACAAACAATTGGAATTTTGAACACATTGGCAGATTCGAATACAAATGTCGTTGGGATGAAGATTGGGTAGAGAATGAAATCGATCATGTCCTAATTGTTGAGGCGGATTGTGAAGTAAATTTCAACCGTAATGAGATCCAAGCCATTGATTGGCTGGATAAAACCTCGTTGATTCAGATGATGGAAAGGAAAGGCAGATGGAAAAGTCAGTTAGTCGCACCATGGTTTGAAGCCATTTTCCATAATTATCTATCATCTGGTAATTTCACTATCGGGGAGGTTGTATCTAATCCAAAGCCTGGGATTATCCGCTGCGGAACTTTGTCCGTTAAACATCCACAGAATTCCGCAAGCAACCTACTCGCGGCCTTGGGAGAACATAGGGATGTTGTGGAAGAAATAATTCAACAAACTCTTTCGAAAATTCAACAAGACCGTTTACGAGGTGCAATGTCGCACCTTTTTACTGGTGGCGGAAAACGATTGAGAGCGATAATGCCCCGACTTGTAGGAGACGCCGTTGGACATGGTCATGAAGGACATTATACCTTGGGTGCGTGTATAGAAATCATTCACAACTTCACATTGGTCCATGATGATATAATGGATCAAGATCCTATTCGCAGGGGTCTAGATGCAGTACATGTCGCCTATGACGATGCTACTGCTATCAATGCAGGAGATGCAATGTTGGCACTCGGTTTTGAAATGCTGGCCGATAGCCCTCATATCCAAGATGGACAACTAAGACAAGTTGTAAGCGCGATAGGAGAAATGGTACGCCGTGTTGCAGAAGGTCAACAAGAAGATTTTGAATTTGAAGATAGAACTTCGGTCTCAGAGGATGAATATATCTCGATGATAGCTGGCAAGACTAGTGCTATGTTCGAAACCTGTGCCGAGACAGGAGCTATTCTAGCAGGCGCGGATAAGAGCTCGGTCGCAAATATGGCAGATTGGGGCCTTAATCTCGGCTTATGTTTCCAAATTATGGATGATTATATTGATATGACTAGCGATACGGAGACTCTGGGTAAACCTGCAGGAAGTGATATCGTGCAAGGTAAGAGGACTTTAATCGCCATTCACGCTTTAGAAAGTGGTGCCGATTTACCAACATTCCACAAATTGTTTGGAACAGAATCTACAGACACTGATGAACTTCATACCGCCGTCAAAGAATTGCGCGATAATGGCTCGATTCAGTATGCTTTGGACAGGGCAATGGAGCATCACAGAATATCCCATAGATGTTTAGACAAATTAGAACAAACACCTGCTGTGGACATACTAAGAGACATGACAGATTTTCAATTGGTAAGAATTAACTGATCAATCTGTATAGTTAGCCTCAGTGGGAACTTCAGGCTTCAGACCTTTTCTTTCGCGAATTTCTGCTACGGTCTTTTCGAATAGAGATGGAGGTAGCATTTCAAAACCAGCATTTTCCGTATTCCAAACTGCGCGTCCTTGACTTGCTGCACGAATATCGTTGGAGAATCCAAATGTTTCTGCTACTGGCATTTTACCAATAACGGATGCTGTTCCACCGTCAACTGGCATATCTTCAATGATTCCTCTGCGGTTGGTTACTTCACGGGTAACACCACCAATTACATCGTTTGGAGCATCGATACGAATATTTTGCATTGGTTCCTGAATTATTGGGCGGGATCGGACAAGGGCACCTTTGCATGCATTCCTAACAGCTGGAATGGTTTGTGCCGGACCTCTATGGATCGCATCTTCGTGTAACTTTGCGTCGACTAGTCGCATCATTATGCCCATTATCGGTTCTTCAGCAACTGGACCTCTCTTACAGACCTCATTGAATCCTTCAATGATTAGCTCTCTGGTTTCATGTAGGTTCTGAATACCTTTTGTGTCATTGACTAATACATTAGTTCCATGAATGGCATAAATTTTCCTCATCAGATTTTTCTCCATACCATATTCAGCAAATTTATCTCCAACTCCTTTTGAGTCTTTGTTCCTTACGGTTCCATCTCCGAATTCACCTTCTCGGAGTGCTTGTACTACATCTAATGGAAGTGGCTCTGCCTCGATATAGAATCTGTTGTGGCGGTTAGGAGATTTACCTTCGAAAGCGTGGCCATTATTATTAGATTCAATTGATTCTCTGTAAACAACAATAGGTTCGCTGACTTTTACTTTGATTCCTTGTTCTTCTTCTAATCTGTATACTGTAATTTCAAGGTGTAATTCACCCATACCAGCAAGTAGAGCTTCTCCTGTTTCAGCGTTGGTAGATACTTGGAGGGAGGCATCTGACTTTGCCAAACCGCGTAACGCATCGATGAATTTCGGTAAATCTTTCATTGCCTTGGGTTCCAAAGCAACAGTAACAACAGGCTCCGAATAATGTCGAATGGCTTCGAAAGGTTCTGCATCCTTGTCACGAGAAATAGTAACTCCAGCTGCAGCGCTTCGAATGCCAGTAATTGCGGCAATATTTCCGGCAGTGACAGATGGAACTTGGATTCGGTCACCGCCAACCATCATGGCTACTTGTTGTACCCTTTCGGCCTTTGCTGCACCAATTGCCCAAAGAGATTCTCCATGTTTGATTGAACCCGAATAAACTCGACCTACTGCTACTTCCCCAGCATGTGGGTCCATCCAAATTTTGGTAATCATCAGCGATAAGGGGCCATCAGCATCGCACTCCATCATTGCCTTACCCTCTGTAGTCTCTAGATCTCCTTGCCAAATATTCGGTATTCGGTATTTCTGAGAGACGAGAGGGGACGGCAGAGTTTCGACAGCCATATCCAATAGAACCTCATGCACTGGGGCTTTCTTGGCAAGTGCTTTCTGTTCATCTGCTGCACAATGCTCGAAAATATCTTTGAAATTAAGTCCCGATTTTTGCATGTAAGGGACAGACATACCCCAGTTGTAGTACGCAGAACCGAATGCGACAGTTCCGTCCTGAACAGAAACCTGCCAATCTTTCTTTACATCTTCAGGTGCAAATGTCTGTATTAATTTGTTGACCTTGACAATAACTTTTTCAAATCTAGCCATCATCTCTGGTCCATCAATTTGTAATTCGTTGATTAACCTGTCAACCTTATTGATGAATAAAACAGGGCGTACCTTTTCCTTCAGTGCTTGACGGACTACCGTCTCGGTTTGGGGCATTGTTCCTTCAACCGCACAGGCCAAAATGATACAACCATCAACCGCCCTCATAGCACGAGTTACATCTCCTCCGAAGTCAACGTGCCCTGGTGTATCAATGAGATTGATTAGGTAATCATCGTCTCCAACTTTGTGAACCATTGATGCACTAGCCGCGTTGATTGTAATTCCACGTGCGCTCTCTTGCTCGTCGAAGTCTAAAACTCTTGACTTTCCGGCCAAATCCTCAGACATCATTCCGGCTCCGGCGATCAAATTGTCCGATAGAGTAGTCTTTCCATGATCGATGTGAGCTGCGATAGCTAGATTCCTTATCTTTTCTCGCTGATTCATGACTTCTGTAGCCCTTGCGATATTATCTTCCTTACGGCCCATTCAAACAACCTCTGGTTGCCACGGCGACCTGACATTGGTTCATAAAGCCGATTGTATCACTACGTGATACAACTGAAGTAGTAGCCTGTGTTTTGGCTAGCAATCATCGGGCGGATGCGGCTATGCGCTCAATCTCATCCTTCTTCCCTACAGCAAATGAGGCAACGTCGCCTGCTGCTGCTTTGTTGAGTTCGGAAATAATTCCTTGAGTTAGAGTCCGTGTACTTTTTGCGGTAGCTGATGCACATCCTTTGGACAGATTACGCAAAGCCACATCTAATCTACGACTTGGAGATGAATCTACTGCCTTAGGTTGACTCACAGCACCGAACTTTATTCGGGTTGTTTCTTCGCAGGGAGCGGCATTGACTATAGCATCAATGAAATGTTGAAGAGGATTCTCTCCTGTACGCTCAGCGATATTATCAAGGGCGGCTTCGAAGGCTTTTGCGCAATGCTGTTTCTTTCCACTGAACTTGCCTGTTCGCATGAGATTGTTAATGAATCTTTCAATCACAGAGAGTTTGGATTTCCCGAACCAAGCATTGGCGTGTCTCCCACCACTATGAGGAGTACCGATAGTTGTGAGATTGATGTAGGGAGCGAGGCCAGGGTCCCCACAAACCACTTGTTGTGCGTCCCATTTGTTGAAAACCATTGTTCCAATACCGGCAATGGGTTGAGCTTGTTGGATATCTTCCTCTGACATGATGCTCACCTTACAGGCTTCTCCTTACGGCCACGGACCATCTCGTCTAATGAGACGCCATTGACCTTGATAACCTTGAATCTAACACCTGGAAGGTCACCATAAGATCGGCCCATTCTACCCCCAATTCCTTCTACGAGTACTTCATCGTGCTCATCAATGAAGGAAATCGCTCCATCACCTGGGGCAAAGGCTGTAAGTTTGTTTCCTGTTCGAATTAAGGAAATTTTAACCGCCTTACGAATTCCTGAGTTGGGTTGTTTTGCTTCAATTCCTACCTTCTCAATTACTATTCCTTTTGCTTGTGTGGAGCCACGAAGTGGATCGTGCTTGAGAACACCACCTTGGCGCCTCTTTGTTTCACGGTTCTTGAATTTCCTTTCGTTCCAGCGGAACCTCTTACGATCCTTCTTCATCTTTGGTCCTGAGAATAATCCGCGACCCAAGTATAACACCTCGAAGGAACGCCCCGCCGACCTACCCCCCATATAAGAGCGTGACGGACTCACCAAAGGTGAGGGAGCAAGTGGCCCACTTCGCTAACATTGAAGCAGGAGAGACGTCGGGTCGGTCACATGGCCTTTAGGGACCTGTTGGCTGGAGCAGCGGAAGTCAATGATGAAATTAGTGTAAATCACGATATGTTAACTCATTCCAGCATGAGGGGCCACAAGGCTATTGTGTTTAACAATATAGCAGAAACAAATGGTCTCCGATCGGCAATTAATGTACTAGCTAGAGACCGTATATGTGCGATTTTTGACATTAGCCCCGGAGAATTAATTGACATACTTGCTTGGGCAATGGCTAACCCCACCGAACCTGATGTAGTCGATATTGAGAATAGCCATGTTTTCGAAAATACACAAGAAATTGTTGATTTGACTAAAATTCCAATCCCTTGGCATTATCCAGAAGATAGGGGCAGGTACCAATCAGCCTCAGTGATTATAGCTGAATATGAGGGAATCAGGAATATGTCATTTCACAGACAATTTCTAAGAGATCGAAATCATTGTGTTTCTAGATTTGTCCCCAGGCACCTAAGGACGATGACTGACAAGGCAAGGGCAAATGGTGACGAGATAAATATCGCAGTCGTAAATGGTCCCGATACTACAGTCTTACTTGCCGCGGCAATGTCATTTACCCACGATTTAGATGAGTTAACGGTAGCAGCCGCATTACATCAAAGGTTACATGGAAAGCCACTAGAATTAGTTACACTTTCTAACGGCATTCAAGTCCCTGCGGATTCCGAATACGCTATGGAAGCCAGAATTACATTGCAAGATGATGATGAAGGTCCATACGTAGACATTACTGGTACTGTTGACGATATACGACAAGAACCAGTTATCGCATATGATGCTGTACACCACCGAAATAATGCTATTTTCCACGCTCTGATTCCCGCAGAAGTAGAACATCGCACTCTGATGGGGCTTCCTAGAGCTCCCACAATCAAAGCAGCGGTAAATGCCGTAGTCCCTTGTAGTGATGTTTACTTGACTGATGGTGGTAGTGGTTGGCTATCGGCAGTAGTTGCTATAGAACCTAAAAAAGAGAGTGACGGTGTCGCTGCTATACATGCCGCATTAGATGGACATCGATCGATGAAGCAAGTTACAATTGTAGACACGGATATAGATTGTTCCAATCCTGTTAGAGTAGAATGGGCATTGATGACTCGCTGGCAACCTGATAAAGATACTATCATACTATCAGACCAAAAAGGCTCAAGTCTAGATCCATCTAGGGATGAAGACGGATTAACCAGTAAGATCGGAATAGATGCTACATTGCCCCCGGGCATCGATAAGAAACCGTATCAAAGCGTACTATGAGGTGTGACTATGGCCACAACCGACCTCGGTTCTAGCCTACAACACCCGCGAAGGAGTTTAGGAAATCGCCATAGAAGTCAAGCCAAAAAATTCCTAAAATTATCTACCAATGATAAATCTAATATTTCTTGGGCAGAGCAAAGTGCTAGACAAGCTGTTTTGCATGATTTTACACATCCAGATAATTGGCGGATTTTGCTAACAATCAAATTGGAGGCAAAAGATTTTCCAGGTGCCCGTTCTGTTTTAGATGAATTATTTTTGATTCTCGGGAGGGATCCGGATTTACTTTCCCAGTTAGATGGCGTGGAACTAAACCAATCAGCAACGAATCTACTAGAGGCGGCTTTATCTATCGATCCTCTTGACCCTGATAGTTGGTGGGAATGGACATCACAAGAGGGTGGAGTAGTAGAATTCTTACATCGAATGAGAAATCTCGATTTTAGCGACCAAAGATCAAATATTTTGTTTTCAAGACGTATGGAGAGATTACTCTCTGCCGGATATGAAGACGAATATCTAGAGTTGACTAGAAAGTTACTAGCTCAAAGGCCCTCTAATCATGAGGCTTGGAAAAAAATGGGACAATTACACGAAAGAAGAAGCGAGTTTGATCAAGCGTGGTTTTGCTATGATCAAGCACAAGCCCACTCCACCACACTGACATCGAGGGACGATTTCAAAAATCGAATGGAGTCATTAATCGACGGCAAAGGGAAGATTGCTTGGAAAACACCTGATATCTCTGACAGGGTTGAATTCCTGACTAGAATGCAGGTTTTAGCCAACCCGACCTTGGAAATTAAGAAAGATGGTGATGAACAAGAAGTGAATGAATTGACCGAAATCGATTACGCCAGAAAGTTATACACCGAAGAAAGACTATCAGAGGCTTTCTTCATTTGTAGGCGACTCGCTGCGGAAGGAGATTCGGAGGCGAAATCACTTGCAGAACAGATCCGTGGGGCGATGGGCAGTGAGTGAGGAAGAACCTTGGGTGGTTGTTTGGGCTGTTCCAAAGGAGTCATTGGATGTTCCATGTTGGTTAATGGTCAATCATATTGAACGAGGCTGGGAGTTGCCAGGCGGAAAGGTCGACGATTCCGAATCAATAGATATAGCTGCATTAAGGGAGTTATTTGAGGAATCGGGATTACTTGGAACCGCTACTCATTTTGAGGGAAATCTCCTCTCTAATGGCACAGTTGTTAGGGTGGAAATAGATGAACAACCCCAGCCATATGGTTGGGAATCCGAGGATGAAATGATTAGCGAAGTAGGTTGGTGTGTGGAAATTCCTGCAGGATTATTTTGGGGAGAAAAAGAGATTCAAAGTTTAATGGATTACGATTGGAGAACTTCTAGTAGCCTATCGTCCTGAATCTCCTCTGACCTCTCTAACAAAGACTCCTTCCATTCTTGTTCCCCAAGTATTTCTGCAGCGTCGAGAATTATTCCTAAATCAGTTCTTTCAGTACCCCCAACATCCTCTGTCAATATCGGGAAAATTGATTCGACTACATCGCGTACATCTTGTTCATTTGAGGGGACCCAGGACGAACCAGGAACGGAACGTGGGCCTGCATTTTCTATTCTGTGCAACATTCTTGGAGCGTCTTCTGTAACTTCTTCCAATGCTAAATCGAGCCATTCTAATGATACAACGACCGCCTCAGGTTCCATTTCTGCTTGGAGGAAAATTGCTCTAGCAGTCCAAAGATGTCTCATAGCGGGGTCTAAATCATCCATAGCAGTCAATATTCTGCCTACTTCTAAACGAGATAAACCTCTAATTTCATCTGGGAAACCACTATCTTTAGTGATTTCAGCATGAATGGCCATAGCCATCATAATTTCTCCGTTATTACTATGCCAAGTTGCATGATTTAACATCGATATTCCATGTAAGGCCGTATTGGGTGAAATAGCTTTCAAACGTTCAGAACACCAACGTAGTTCTTGCCCTGATAAATCGGGGCCATCAACGGCTAATAGCGCTCTTTCCATTCTTATCCGCACCTCACATTCTAGGTCTCGTTCTTCTATAGAACGTGATCGGACAAGTAAATCTTCACTGAATATTACTGCGTTTGCTAAATCTCCTTCGACTAATAGACCTTGCAGCCCAAGTACATCTCTTTGTAATGGGCTTAATCTCGAAAGTAACTCATCAGGGCCTTCTAACTGCTCGAATAACATAGATGATGATAATTGAAAAATTAATTCATCAGGGATATCTGAAACCATAATTGAACCCGAATTCAAATCTGAGAGTACATTTCTGATGTCCTTCATTGTATCAGCTCCGATGATAGTGTGGCCAATAATACTGATTTCAATTCCACCTCATCGGAGTTACCTGACCAGCCAGCTGCACCAGCATGGCCACCCCCGTCTCCCCCCAATCGCTCGGCTATTTTTTCCATCAACTGCCCGAGATGAATGCCGTGATTAGTAGCAGTTCTACTTGCTCTAGAGCTTAGCCTGAGGTCTGAAGAAGTTTTTTTGTACACAAAAGAGGCATGCGCTCCAGCAGCCAATAATGCATGTGCGACTACTCCTTCGTTGGTACCAGCGCGGGTAATAGATACCATGTATTCTCCAACTTCGTGTACCGTAGAGCGAGAAACTGCTTTGTGAATAGAAATGCGTTGTGAATGATTTAAATCTTCAGATTCTACTTTTTCTATCACATCTACAATATCTATTCCGGATGCTATGCAAATCTCATCAACTCTCCTGTGGCAACCCGATTTACTATGTTTAAATCGACCAGTGTCAGAAATTATTGCTGCAAGTAGTAGAGTTGCTTGGTCAGAATTTAGACTGACTCCTTCAGTTTGAAACCAATCCCAAATCATTTCAGCTGTAGAGGAATAATCACCCTTCAATTCCAAGGCAGCCTCTGGCCAATTATCAGATGCCGCTGAGTGATGATCAACTATACACAGTGGCACATCTGGTAATTTGAATCCAATTTGACTAGGGGAGGCACAATCTACTACTATAATTCCCGCCAATTTTCGAGGTAATGCAGGTTTATCTGGGTTGATTAGTTGGTAATCAACCACCATGCCATCGAGTATTTTTTTTGCTAAACTACCAACATAAATACCACAGGACTTAGCGTTCTGACCAATTGCCGAGGCTAGAACAATTCCCGATGCGATTGTATCCATATCTCCGTTTCTATGGGTGATTACTGCAATTGGTCCATTAGGTGTATGCGACGATATCCAATCGCTCATTGCAGTGAAATTTAACACCATCAAATATCACCACTCATTCGGGCGACTCAGATGCTTCATTATACTGTGCGATA
>TARA_B100001175_G_scaffold317671_1_pt1 | contig 27025 bp, 18 predicted proteins | sample TARA_B100001175 | Tara Oceans TARA_B100001175
TTTACCACTATCGTCTTCTTTACCACTATCGTCTTCTTTACCACTATAGTCTTCTTTACCTTCATCTTTACCTTCAACACTATCATCATCGTCTGATATCTTTACAATTTTATTAATAGATTTTATAATTTTTTGAATATCTTTTCTGTATTGTTTAATATTATCTTTGTATTTTTCTTTTATTTCTTTTATTTCTTTTTTCTTTGTATCTCCTTTTTTATCATTATATTTATCTTTATTTATTTTTCTTAATTTTTTCAATAACTCTTCTATTTTATTTGATTTTTCCTTCGTATCAGAATTCCAATCAATATATTCTTGTATTATTTTTTTTGAATTAAAATCTTTATCCATGTTCATATATTTTTCAATAAGTTTCGTTAAATATTCTAATATTTGTTTCAAATGATTTTTTGCTTTATTTTTATTATCTTGAGCAGCTCCAGCCAGGTCAATGGTTTCCTTTTTTTGTTCAACTTGTTTTATAATATCTCTTGGTATATTATTAATATTATTAATATTTATTGTATTATCTTGCATTTCTTTTATTATAAATCCATTTGGCCAATTTTCATAAGTTATATTAAAATCTAATTTAATATTTTCTTTATTTTCATCGATTAGTTTTACTATTTCATCACTTTCATCGGTTTTCTTACCTTCGTCTTTACCTTCGGATTTACCTTCAGATTTACCTTCATCTTTACCTTCAGATTTACCTTCATCTTTACCTTCATCTTTACCTTCAACACTATCTTCATCGCTATCTTTATCACTATCTTCATCACTATCTTCATCACTATCTTTATCACTATCTTCATCACTATCTTTATCACTATCTTGATCACTATCAATCTCTTCGTCACTACTACTCTTATCTTCAGAGCTACTGATATCTTCATCACTACTACTCACTTCTTCACTGTCACTGTCACTGTCACTGCTGCTATCTTCATCTGAAGATGAAGATGATGATCGTCTCTTCTTCTTCTTCTTTTTCTTTTTCTTTTTCTTCTTCTTTTTCTTCTTTTTCTTCTTTTTCTTCTTCTTTTTCCTACTGCTTGTTTCTACACCAGGACCCATCATGTTGCCAAAATTAAATGTTTGAACATTGGATTGGTTTTGTTGTGTTTTAACATCATCTTTCATTTTACTTATCATTTCTTGCATTTCTTTCATTTGTTTATCTTTATCGGACAGTTGGTTCACAGAATTTGTTTTCAATGTAGATAAATTATCTTGCATTCCAACAAGAGTATTTTGGTGATTTTCCACAGTTTCCTTTCTATTTATAACTTCATTGATTTCTCTTGTTATTTTTTCATTTTGCTCTGTTGTTGTTGAACTACTTCTTTGTTCTTTCAAGCTATCTATTTTATCTGTTAATATTTTCATTTGATCTTCATTAATAGTCATTTGACTTTTTACATCATTTTGTTGGTTTTCAATATCTTTAATTTGTTGTTTATCTACTTCTTTTGAACTTTCTACTGCTTGACATTCAGCTTTTTTAGCAAGAATTTCTTGTTTTGCTTTTTCTATAATTTCTTGTATTTCTTTCATAGTTTCTTTATATGATTCCGCGTTTATTTTGGTTGTTTCTCTTACCAGATCCAATTGATGTTGACGATCTCTTTCTTCTTTTTCTTGATTAGCTGCTTTTTCATCTGCTTTTTGTTGTTTTTCTTGACAGTCCGATTTTGTTGTTTTTATTTCTGTTGATATTTTTTCTTGTTTTTCTTTAAATTGATTTTCCCATTCCTTTAATGCTGTTTTTTCAACCATAGAAATATCTTTACCTTCGTATATTGTTTTAGGATCACCACCACTCATGGCGGTATTGAGAGAACCTGTTTCCAAATTATTTTTGAATTGCTTGATGGTATCAAATAAATTAATTGTATTTTTAAAATCTTCCATGAAAATATCAACTTCTTCTCCACCATAATAGATTTCTATCATATCTTTAAATTTTTGTTCATTAATATTTTCTGGTTTCGGTGGAATTTCTCCCAATTTTTTTGAGTTTTTTTTTAACTGTTCAATTGGTTTCGAAAATAACGATCCACCATCTTGTGTATTTTCTTGTATATTTTCGTTTAATAAGCTTAATGAACCGGTATCATTCATTATTTCTATATTTTGTAATTGTTCTCGTTCAGCGATTAAACTAGCTCTTTCTGTCTGTGTTAAATTTCCAGGATCATCTTTATGCTCATCTTTAGTTTCTATTTTTTTACCTTCATTAACATTAGGTGCGGTTGGTACTCTTGGTGGTAATGGTGGTGGATCAATATCATTGTTTTCATCTTCATTAACATTAGGTGCTGTTGGTACTCTTGGTGGTAGTGGTGGATCAATATCATCATCATCATCTTTACTTGGAATATCATCTACATTAACATTAACATTTTCATCATCATCTTTACTTGGAATATCATCTACATTAACAATAGGTTGTATTGGATCATCTTCTTTTTTCGCTTCATTGTCATTCTCAGTTTTACTTTCCATTCCTTGATTTCCAATACCATCAACATTCTCTTGTGGTAATATGTTTCCACATATTTTTTCTTCTTCGGTAGGCTGTACTTCATTACCTTCCACGACTTTTGTAATCTTTTCTCCCCAAACAATTTGAAATAACATAGAAACAAATTCATCTGATTTTTTTTTTGCTGTTTTACGATAAGCTTTATTTGACCATCCTGTTTGGGATTTCATTTTTTTTAATACATTTGTTGGAATAACTTTTTTTGTTATTTTTTTCATGCTTTTTCGCATGTTTGACAATCCAATAAACGCAGAACCTATATTGCTTCTTTTATCTGTATCTTCTGTATTTTCCATTTCAAATATTTCATCCTCTTGTATTTTATTAACTACTTTTTTTAAATCATCTATATATCCTTCAAATGAAAATGTGGGGATTTTATATCCGTTTGAGACTTTAAATACCTCATGATCAATCCCTCCTTCGTTATGTTTTGCATGATGAAAAAACAAACAATTTAGTTTGTCGTAATGTTTGTCCAAAAACCCACTCCCTTGTACAAACGGAGCAGAATATTTACCATTATTATCTACAAAACCAGGTCTATAATAATATCGCTTTTCTAAATTTTTATATTTTTCCATTTTTCTGGCATGACTGATAATATTAGAACTACTCTCATTTATTTCTGGCATTCCTTCTTGCTTAAACGTTTCTTCTCCCATAGACACTTCTAATAGCTTGACCATTTCCAAATAATGTGTTGTTTCTTCTTTCAATATATCATCCGGATCATTTCTTAAATATTCATCCATATGTCTTAAAAATTCATATAAATTATCGATTTTCATATTATTTAATTTTTGAAAATCTTTTTTGTACATTGAAAATAAATTGTTCTTTTTTAAATATTCCGCGAAACCATTTGCTAATCTTTCCCAAACTGGTCCAAATTTATGCGGACCATAGAGTATTTTTTCACTAGTAAGATCTCTTCCTATAAATTTCAAATTACCATCATTAAAATCTAATTTTCTCAAATCCATTAAATGTAAAATTATCTTAAATATAACATTTTGTTTTATTTTTGATATCTTAACAGTTCTATAAGGTGTAAGTAACTTCATTGCTTTTAATTTGTCGGCTTTGGAATAATTTTCGTCTTCTTTTTCTTCTTGTTTTTCCTCATTAATTTTCTCTTCCTTTCCCTCATTAATTTTCTCTTCCTTTCCCTCATTAATTTTCCTTTCTTTTTCTTCTTTTTTTTTTCTCTTATTTTCTTTTCTCTCATTAATTTTCCTTTCTTTTTCTTCTTTTTTTTTTAAATTTTTTTGGTCTTTATTTTGTATTTTATAGTATTTAGAATGTATTGCTTCATATTTTTCATTAAAATGATATACTGTTTCGCGAAATGTTTGGTATTCTCTTAAAGTATTGCATAAATTTTTTATACCATTATACCAGTCTTTTTTTACATTTGTTTTTTCCGTCGTATGATCTACATTATTACTTATATGGTCAATTATCCGATCATAAAAATCATTTATATTATATATATTATTATCATCTTCAATCCATTGAGATATTGTTGCTAATCCAATATCATTTAAAACCTGATGACTTTGTATTATTTCATTATTATCCATATCTTATATATTAAACATTTAAAATATTTTAAATGTTAAATTCTAATTTAATTTTCCCCGATTTGATAAAAAATCAACCTGTTCTTTTGTTATACAAGCACATCCTCTACCATTGCTAACATTACTATTAAAAGCACAACATTCCGGAGTAAATGTATTTCTTCCATAAAAATATAATTCACCTTCTCTTAATGGAACTTGAGGTGCACTATAACTTTCAAAAGGTTCTTCTTTTATTTCCAAATCTTTATTTAAATATGATTTTTTGTTGCCTTCTTGTAAATTTTCATCTAAATTAGAACCAACCATTGTTTCCCAAATAATACATTTGTAACATAAAGAACCCAATATTATAAACACTAATAAAAATAATAAAATACTACTAAGATGTAATGGTTTTAATTCCATATATACATATTACTACATTAAAATCAATAATATTTTAAAATATCATTGTCTAAAATTTCTTCAATGCAACTATTATAATCTAAAAATCTTACACCATTAATCATGAATGAATTTTTATCTGTTATTAAATGATACAAATATTTTTGTTTTTTATGATGAATTCCATGTAAATTATATGTTGAAAATTTGCCTAAATCATTATCATGTATATTGATATTTGGTCCACATACATATGTATTATTATTCAATGTATAACTTTTTAAATGTGTAATTTTTTTCCCGTCTATAACTACAATACCTTTAACTATTTCTCCAAATCGTAACACATCATTTACCTTTATATTTTTAATTTTAACGGATTGACCATCCAATAATTCAATTTCAGTTTTACCATGAAACCCTCCGTCCAAATATTTATGTATTAATTCGTATTTATGTTCATTAATTAATGAATAATCTTTTAATTTATGTAAATCTACATCTTCAATTTCATCCCAATCGAAAAATTCATAATCTTTTAAATAAATTCTTTTATTAGATGTGTTTAAACAATAAATAATTGGTTTTGTATAATTTTCCACAAAAACAGCCTGGGGATGTTCAGATACATCTATCATTTTTTTTTTATACATGATTTTATGTGTTCCAGATACAATAATACCATCTAGATTATACATATTTTGATCTGTGCTTGATAATTTTAAAATACCTTCAATTATGCTACCATTTTTTAACACATCTCCAATATTTAATTTTTTTATAGGTAATATTCCTTTTTGAGTTTCAAATAATGTATTTTCATCAAAACATTTCGGAGGCCCAGGTACTGGGACAGGTGGTATTGCTGCTGTGGTCACTGCTAAAACTTGACCTATAAATGCTGTTGCAATCGCAACAATTACAACCAACGATGTCATTACAGTAGTCCATGATAATCCAATAGCTAATGGTATAGGATTTAAAGGAAATACTGCCCATATTACAAAGAATACCAATGCTAAAATAGAAAGGGTAACTAAAACAGCTATACATATTGCCATAACAACACCTAGAATAGATGTTAAACTATACAAACCAGCGATTATAACATTGATAATTATTGATAATATACCTACTGCTCTATTTAAACTATCTTGAAATTTCATCAAAACCATGTATATAGGATGAACCAACTTCATTATCATGCTTAAAATATAATCAAGAATTAAAATAACTTGATCAATTAACCATCTCATCATAACTCTCATTCCGTCTAAAGTAGCTTTAATGCTATCAAAACTATTGAGAACAATATTTAAAGATTTATAAATTGGAGTAAAAAAATATCCAACAATGTTCCCCAAAATATTGCTAACACAAAACGTAAAATTCATAGCGGTATAATTAAATATATTTTGTCCCTTTGGACTATTTATAAATCCAGCAAATGGTATAACCGCTGGATGACATCTCATATTAACCCAATCATCTCTTATTGGTTGTAATCTCGTTTTAAAATAAAAATAAACAAATATAACAATAAAAATTACTTTAATTAATAACATCCATAAAACAGATGTTCCATATAAATCCCAATAACTTGTTTTATTATATATTTTTTTCATTTTTTCAAAAAAAAGTTCGTTTCTAATATTAATATTATCCATAATAATATATATGGATAATATATAAATTAATCTTCCCAATCCCAAAAAGTATATTCACCAATAGGTATTGTATGGTCATCTGTAACTAAACAACTCAATACTTCATCAATTTCATCTGTTTTAATTGCTTTTTTATAGTCTTGAACGTCAATGTAATTGTCTAAATTAGTTTTTTCTAGATTATTTGATGGTAAAATTTTATGCGTTCCAGTTACATATATATAATCATTCAGTTTTTTACTGAAAATTTTATAAAAACAATTTGATGGATCTCCTTTTATTTTTAATGTAGCCAGGACAGTGCTACCATTTTCTAAAACATCTCCTAAATTTATATCCTTCATGCATATTTCTTTACCATTTTTTAAAATTAATTTTGTTTCAGGACGAAAACAAAATGTATTAATGACATCTCCTATTGGACCATTCATAACACTTTCACCAACCATCGTGGTGGATTGAATTAATTTAAAAACTACATACAATAACCCAATCATTTTCATCATAGTATCTTTTACTTTAATTATCATATTTTGAAATTCACTCATAATAACTCCTAATATGTTGAAAATATTAATACTAAACATAGAACTTGCTTTTTTTAACCAATTAATTAAACCACGCATTGCTTGTAAATCTTCTAAAAATCCACTTCCTAAATAGGATAATATACCAATAACTCCATTGATTGGTTTTAAAAAGAATTCCATTAAACCTCCTTGAATATTCGATAAACAAAATACAAAATTAGAAGCAGCATCATGACCGAACATACCCGCAAAAGGCATTACACTAGGATTGCATCTATATTTCGGCCAATTTTCTTTAACTTCTTTCATTTTTGTCATTAAAAATACAAATATAATTATAGATTTAAATAAAATAAAAATAACAACAGTGTTTAAAATATCTTTAAAATTTCCCATAATAGAATATAATGTTATTTAATTTTTTTTAAAAAACATTAATTAAAATCTTTCTTGACAACCACACCCTCCTTTATAATTTCTTTTTTTCCTTTTTCTTTTTTTTCTACTACCACCTTTTTGAATGGTATCAAATTTTCTATTTTCTTTTGTTTGTTCTCCTAATTTGGCTGCTTTCACAATATTTTTATTTGCTCCTGGTGCCCCTTTATATTGTGGAACGGCCACTCCTTTTTTACCAGTATTACCTTCTAAAATACTTCCCATTCCAGATATTACTCCTGTAGTAACCGTTTCTAATCCAGTAACATTTCCACCATATGCTTCAGCTAATGTCGCCATACCACCAACTTGACCTTTTTTAGTTGCTTTATTTGCTTCTGTTTGTTTTTTATTTATTTCTAATTGTTTTTCATGTTCACCACCTACTTTACTTGAAAAACTACTTCTATCATTTGTTCCATAAGGATTATCAGAACTCATTCCCTCCATTCCATTCGATACATTATTTGTAACTGTAGATAAATTTGACCCACCATATGCTTCTGCTAACGTAGCCATACCACCATTTTGTTTACGTCTTTTTTTTGTCTTTCTTCTTCGTTTTTTTCGTTTTCTTTTTGTCTTTCTCCTTCTTTTTGTTTTTTTCTTGTGGCGTTTTTTACCTCCTTTATATTTCCAAAATCTTGTTATGCCTCCCCTTCTTTTCGCTGTTCTAGGATATTTTCTTCTTTTTCTTTTACGCGGATTGCTTGTTTTAATTGTTTTGCTAGGTTTGTGCGAATTGCTCATATATAAAATATAAATATTTAAATATAAAAGAAAAATATTATTAAAGATTATAAATGGATCCACAAGAACGATTAAATCTTCAAAAATTGGTAAAAGAATATGGTGCCGAAGATACTACTAAAAAAATACGCACATTAAAACATAGTAAATTAATTGAAGCTAATATATTTGATTTTCAATATTTGAAAAATAAATACGCTAGACTATCTAAAAGCAATCCTAAACAATTTGAAAAGATGGCTGTAAACAAATGTAACTTTTTATTTGTTAATTATACTAATATATTCAATCGATTAATGCGAGATGAATTAGATTTATCTATTTTACAACAATTTTTATTGAAACTAAGAGAAATTGAAAATGGTTCAATAGACCAACATGAAGCATCTGTTGAAATTGGTGGATTATTAAAAAAATTATATATAGACAGCGCTCTTAGAAGAGATAAAAAAACGAAAGGGTTTAAAAAAGAAAAAAAGAAAAGTGGAAAAAATATATCATGGAATGAATTCAAAAAAAGTGGATTGAATAATTAATAAATTGAAATATATTAAATGTTAATAATTTTTAATATATAATGACAAAATTAGTTATAGTTGAGTCTCCAGCTAAATGTAGAAAAATAGAATCATATTTGGGCAAAGGTTATAAATGCGTTGCCAGTTTTGGACATATTCGTCAATTGGGTGGACCACGAGATGGTTTAAAATGTATCGATTTTGATAATAATTTTAAACCATCTTTTGTTTTATTAGGAAACAAAAAAAAATATATGAGTAACTTAACAAATCATATTAAAAAAGCTTCTGAAGTAATTTTAGCAACAGATGATGACCGTGAAGGAGAAGCTATTGCATGGCATATTTGTAAAGTATTTAAACTTTCAATTGAAAATACAAAACGTATTATATTTCATGAGATAACAAAACAAGCAATACAAAATGCGGTGGCCAATCCAATTCGTTTAGATATGAATAAAGTATACGCACAACAATCCCGACAAATATTGGATAAAATTGTTGGATTTAAATTATCACCTTTGTTGTATAATTATATAAGTAAAAAACCAAAACATGGTTTAAGTGCCGGTAGATGTCAAACACCAGCATTAAGAATTGTATTTGATAATCAAGCAGAGATTGATAAATCTCCAGGTAAAAAAGTATACGATACAATAGGTATTTTTACAAAAAAAAATTTACAGTTTAAATTAAATCATAATCATAATACAGAAGATAAAATAGGAACATTTCTAGAAAATACAGTAAATCACGATCATATATATTCATTGTCAAAAGTAAGAGAAGGTGTCGAAAAAAAACAACCATTACCATTTACAACTAGCACATTACAACAAAAAGCTAGTAATTGTTTCGGTTATTCGCCAAAAAGAACCATGAGATTAGCACAAACATTATACGAGAATGGATATATCACCTATATGAGAACAGATAGTAAAAAATATAGTAAAGAATTTATTGCTCTAGCAAAAAAATTTATTATGAGCAATTATGGTAAAAATTATGTTAATAAATCTGTAAATAAATTGGCTAATAACGTAAAACAATCAAAAACTGAAAAAAAGGCACCATTAGCACAAGAAGCTCATGAAGCCATTCGTCCAACAAAAATAGAGACGAAAACGGTAAGTCATTTACCTAATCCAGAACAAAAATTATATAAATTAATATGGGAAAATACAATAGAAAGTTGTATGTCACCAGCTATTTATTCAAGTATAACCGCTAACATATCCGCACCTGAAAAATATAAATACAAATATAGTGTTGAAATAGCTATATTCTTAGGTTGGCAAATAGTATGTGGTGCTTTAACACATGAACCTAAAATATATAAATTCTTGAATGAAATAAAAAAGGGAACCATAATGAAATATAAAAAAATAACAAGTAAATTAACACTAAAAGAATTAAAAACACATTTTACAGAAGCTAGGTTGGTTCAAATGTTAGAAAAAAAAGGTATTGGAAGACCTAGTACCTTTTCCAGCTTAATATCTAAAATACAAGATAGGGATTATGTTAAAAAACAAGATGTTAATGGTAAGGAAATAAAATGTATAGATTTTGAATTAATAGATAGTGAAATAACTGAAAATGAAACCAAAAGAGTATTTGGCAATGAAAAAAATAAATTGGTATTACAACCATTGGGAAAGTTGGTGATAGAATATTTAATAAAGAATTTTGATAATCTATTCGTATATGATTATACAAAATCAATGGAAGATACATTGGATCTAATATCAAAAGGAAAATATGTATGGCATAAATTATGTAAAAATTGCAACAATGAGATAGAATCTTTAACAAAAAATATAGATAAAAGTCATAAAGCGATGTTTCAAATAGACGAACAACATACTTATTTAATTGGAAAATACGGTCCGTGTATAAAAAAAGAAGAAAATGGCAAAACCTCATTTTTACCTATTAAAAAAAATATAGATTTAGATAAATTGCGACAAGGAGAATATACACTGAAAGATTTAGTTGATACAAATAAATCTTCAAGCAATGGAAGAAAGTTAGGTGAATATAAAGATAATGATGTAATATTAAGAAATGGAAAATTTGGATTATATGTAAATTATAATAATAAAAATTATTCTGTAAAATTATTATCCAAAAACATAGATGAAATAGAATTAAATGATATTATACCTGTTTTGGATGGTAAAAAATCATTATCAAATCCAAATATATTACACGTGTTTGATGATACATTATCGATTAGAAAAGGCAAATTTGGACCATATATATTTTATAAAGCACAATATATGAAAAAACCAAAATTTATGAATTTTAAGGGAAAAGATTGGAAAAATGATTTTAATAACATGGATGATTTACGATCATGGATTTCAAGTGAATTTCAAGTTTAAGACAAAACCATTGATTTAGGAACGGTAAACGGTTGTGCTTCTTGTCTTTTTCTTTGTACGTCCCCTTCTTCGTTTCCTTCTTCTTCTTGTCTTTTTCTTTGTACGTTTCCTTCTTCTTGTCTTTTTCTTTTTTCTCTTACCCAATTTTCTTGTTTTCCTTCTCCTCCCACCTACTCGCGGAATAGATCTAACTCTGTAATCATGCAATATTTTTTTCTGCTCGCTCAGCTGCTTCATAAGTATTTTTGTATATTCTGTCCATGTATATGCTTTCGGATCTCTAATTTTCACTCCATATGGTATTATATATTCATCACATCCTTGAATTTGTGGACCTATTTCAGCATTAAGATTACCTTCAACATCAAATAACTTACCATCTATACCAATATCAGTAACATAACTTTTTTCACTATCAATACCCTCAATATCATACGTATACCCCATCCCTGTAAATGGCGCACGTCCACTATACCATTGTTTGTCGTTATCTCCCAAGTTTCCTTTCCTGTGAGCACTCAAATATCCATTTTCTTGGTCAAGTTTAACAACCTCACATTTCACACTCTCCCCACCAGTTCCATCCGGTTGAATAACCAAATTTTCCTGACACGGCCTCACCAAATTTTTTATTTGTATTTCAAACGATAAAACTTTATTATATGGTCCCCAAGATGTATTCAATCCTAAAAGCTTATATATTCTTTTATGCAAATTACTACGCCCCTTCGACGAACTAAACCCTTTCTCATATAATCTAAATAAAATATCATTTTCCAGGGTAACAAATAAATTATGTGATTTCAATATCTTTATCGGTATTATATAATACCATTTTTTATTTGGTTTGATTATACCGTTATCCATCTTACCAAATATAATCTCCCACCCTTCATCGTCCATTTTTAAGACCTCTCTGCCATACTCTTGTGCACATTTGGCCGACATATTCCACCTTCCCGTTACTTCATCCTTTTCCATATTAGCTACCCTTGCTGATGTGGTCCCCGATTTATATGGGACGCATCCCTCCAAATAAGAATTTAAATTATCCAAACGATTAATATAATCACCGAATTGCGGCAATCCTTTTTCTTCCAATTTCTTTCCTTTTTTTTCCTTATTTTTATCCGCAAGTTTCATAGCATCATCCATCTCCTGTTCAAATGGTTTAAAATCAAACGGAACTTTCTTTCGGTCATCATTCATTTCTTTTTCCCTTTCTACAATCCATTTCCAATACGCATCTCTACCAAAACTCTTTAATGAATATACTCTTATCCAATCATTCCCCGTTTTCCCTTGTATACATTTTGACAAATCAAACACAGATTTGTCAATTTCACCTAAAGCGCCTTTTATTGAATGTGTTCTATTGCATAATAATTGTTTCGGACCTGATAAAAGATAATTTTCATTAGCTTCTCTATTTTCTACATCTTTTATAGATACCCCCAATTTTGATATATAACTTTTTTTGAAATTATCAGGAAGGCGCAAAAGTCGGTGATTCAATGCCTTGGTCAGGTAAGGGGGCAACGCTCCCCAACATAATCGTTTATATATTTCTTGTTCATTCTTTTCCAAATCACTCAATAATTTACCACTATTAATTTTTTTCAAAACACTTTTCTCATTTTTAGTCAATGTTTCATTTTTATCCAAATCTCCGGTACCCCAACTACACGACGGAGGTACATTTATAAAAGGTAGATTCGATGCTTGTTCCCTAGGGTTCATTCTTATTGTCTCCATTGCATTTTTATTTACAATTTCCATATATATATAATATATATATATATATTCCTTCTTATATATACATATGAACTATTTGATGGATGATTTACGATCATGGGTTCAAGTGAATTTCAAGTTTAAGACAAAACCATTGATTTAGGAACGGTAAACGGTTGTGCTTCTTGACTATCCATTAACATAGAAAATTCTAATGAAAAACTAAAATCTCTACTTCCAAAATCAACTAACAATTGATCATGAAACCGAAATTTAAATCTCAATCTATCGATATGTCTTAAAGCAGGACTATAATAAGAAATTTTTTTTTCTGTATTTGCATCTAAACTACAATTACACGAATCACTTTCAAATAAAATTTTAGCAAAAGCACTCCCTGTTTTCCCACTATAATCGTTCCCATACATTGTAGATGTTTTTTTTGAATAAGGCGTTAATTCATCAATCTTATTTTTCTTATCTAATTCCATATAAATTATTTTTTGACCATTCAAATTTAATGCTTTATTATTTTTCGAATCAACAAAATAACCAGCTGCCGTTAACCATTCTGTAGAATGTTCATAATCAAAACTATACCCACTAGTTGTTTGATTAGTAGTATATTCTTTTTTATCAAATCCTAAATAATATGGTAATCCCCAAAATTTATCATTTCTGAATACTCTAACATAACCACTAGGTAAAGAATATACTTCTTCTCTATTAAACAATAAACTAAAATTATCCTGGGCATTTCCAAACCAAATTGTATTATTTATAACATTATGTTTACATATAAACTTATTATATGTATTGCTTACAGATTTATTCATTTTTGTAGCTAATTCGGTTACTAATTGTTCAACATTATAACGACCTTCTTGAATTTCTATTGTATAAATATTATTTGATGGTATCATCTTAAAAGATAGTTTAGTATTTTGATATTTATTTGTAAATACAAACAAATTATCAGGCATATCTAAATTAACTAATCGTATAGCTTGAATATTTGTAAATGTTTCAGGTAGTTTAATTTCAAATTCATTTGCTTCCTTAAATTTATTTTTATCACGATCATATGAGTGAATAGATATAGTTCTTTTTCCCAATACATACGATTTCATATGTGGGATAACATTAGCAATTCTATTAGCCATTATTTATATTATATATAATTATTTTCTTTATTTTAAAATAACTAATAAATATATATGTCGGATAATAAATTCAAAGCAAGAGATATTATGAGTACAAACGTGAACCCAAAAAAAGATATCAATCCTAATTCGATGTTTGATAATATAGATATGAAAAATCAGTTTTTTTTTATTACATGGGCATTGGTCATAATATCTACCATTTTATTTACAGTATTTAGAAGTTTAAATATTACAGCGAACAACGCAAAAGCTATGCCGTTTATTGCGTTATTGTTTGCAATAGTTGGTTTAATGATAATTACATTCTTTGAAGAAGTAAAAATGGGACATAAAAACCAAAGTCTTACAGGTATTTTATCAAATACTTTAATGGGTTGGGTTCCAGGATTATTTATAATAAGTCAAATATTTTTAATATTAAAATTATTAGGGTCGCATTACAGTAAAACAAATTTTCAAACATTATATGGCTTTTTGTCTGGTTTAATGATTATCATACAAATATTTATGTACATATTTTACACATATAGTAAGTATATTAATCCATTAAAAAAAACAGGATTAAGAGCCATGAAAGATAACTTTTTATTATTTTATCCATGGTTTTTAGCTACTTTTATAGGATTTTCTTTAACTGTATGGTTTTATTTTTATACTACCAAAATTGTAACCGATGATGGTGGTAAGTTATTGTAATAATAAAAATCTAAATGTAATACCATATTTATTATCGTTTTCCCAAATACCAGATATTTTTAATATTAATTGAATATTTTCTTTTCTTTCAGTTTCTATTGTATCTGAATATAATTTTATATATTTGTTTTCAATTTGTTCTTCAATTCTATATGTTGGAATTTTTTTTTTCAAATGAAAATCACCAAATTTTTCTAATATTTCTTTTTCTATGTTTTTGATTTTATTGATAATTATATTATTTTGATTATCTAAAAAATAACATTTTATCTTATTGAAATATTTTTCTATTTTTATATTTGTCAAATTGAAATATATAAATATACCATTTGAATTCATATTTTCATCGCTATAAAAAATCCTATAAAAAAAAGCATTTTCCATTATATTATTGATATTTCTTTCAGATACAATAATATTATTCATATCTAATTGATCCGGATCAACTGTTATATACATATAAATATAATTGTTATCTTATTTTTAAGTCAATAATTATTATTTAATAAACCACATTGCTTTATAACCATTAAACTATAAATCATTTTATTACTAAAATCTGGATAGTTGATAATATTATCTAAGAAATTCTCACAAGATTTATTTGCTTCGATATACTTTTCTTCTTTTTTTTTTAAATATTCTATCCAATATTTGGATAAATTAGGATGAGTATTTTCCAACTCTTTTAATTTATCTATATTTTTTTTATACAGTTCGCTCATTAAAACTAAATAATTAAATGCTTTTAAGTATTAAAAAGATAATAACAAATATTAATAATGAAATATCAAGAAACTAAATTTGAAGATTATATAAATAGTTGTAAAAATAGTAATCTACATAAAGAATGTTCTGATACACTACAATTAGTTAAAAATCCAATTAGTAATCAAAATAATTTAATATTTTATGGACCATCTGGAATAGGCAAATATACACAAGCACTTAATTTTATTAAAGATTTTAGTAAAACGGGATTAAAATATGAAAGAAAAATTAATTTTTCGTTTCAAAATAAGAAAACATATCTCTTTAAAATAAGTGATATTCATTATGAAGTAGACATGGAATTATTAGGATGTAACGCAAAATTATTGTGGAATGATTTTTTTAATCATATAATCGATATTTTATCGGCTTCGCAAGATCATACTGGTATTATTTTATGTAAAAATTTTCATAAAATTCACAGCGAATTATTAGATATATTTTATAGTTATATGCAGACATTATCACATAAAAATATTAATTTAATTTATATTCTAATAACAGAAGATATAGGATTTATTCCTACAAATATTTTGAATAGATGCCAAGTTCTACCATTCAAACGACCTACCAAACAAGCATATAAAAAAATTACAGGTAAAACATTGAATAAAAATTATGATATTTCAAATATTATAAATATTAAAAATATAAATTCGAATATTCTTCAATTACAAACACCAAATAAAATCATAGTAAATAAAATTATCAATAATATTACCAATTACAAAGAATTAAAATTTATGAAACTACGAGAACAAATATATGAAATGTTTATTTATCAATTAAATGTAAATTATTGTATATGGGATATTATAAACCATTTTATTAATAATAAAAAAATAAACAATAAGAATATCCATGCTATTTTTAATAGAATGTTCGTTTTTTTTAAGTACTATAATAATAATTATAGACCCATTTACCATATAGAGGGATTTTTATATTACTTATGTAAAGTAATCCATGGATTATGATCAGGCTTGTAGAATATTGAATTTAAATCTTAAACATACTCAAACACAATTAAAAAAGGCATATCATATAGCCGCGTTAAAAAATCATCCAGATAAAAACAAAGATAAAGAAAATGCAAACACACAATTTCAAGAAATATCAGCAGCTTATGGTTTTTTATTAAACAATCATAGTGAAAGATACTGTTATGTAAATCATGATATAAGTTACAAAAATTTACTTAGAAAAATTATATCTGAATTTGATGTTTCTTTTGATAATCCTATTTTTATCGAAACAACATTCAAAAGTTTATTAAGCAAAGTATCATTAAAAGTATTTGAAAATATAGATAAGGAAAAATCACAACATTTATTTGATTTTATTAAACAATACAATAGCATTTTCAATTATGATAATGAAACGCTTAAAAAAATACAAGAAATCGTAAAATATAAAATGAGAGAAGATAATGTTGTTATTTTAAATCCAACATTAGATGATTTGCTCGAAGGTAATATTTACAAATTAGAAGTGTTTGGAAAAACATTTTATATTCCTTTATGGCATCAAGAATTATATTATGATATTAGCGGCAGTGATTTAATAGTTAAAATAATGCCACCTGAGTTTGATGTTTCAAATTCAATAGTAGTACATTCAGTTAATATAGATAACAATAATAACTTATTTATTGGTATAGATTATTCAATGGTACAAATTTTAAAAGATAATAAGTTGGAATTTAAAATAGGTGAAAGAATATTTTCGTTTCCAGGCGAAGAGTTAAAAATTATAAAAAAACAAATGAAGGTTTTATATAATGAAGGTATATTCAAAATGAATAATAATAATATTTTTGATCCAAAAGGCAAAAAGGATATATATATTGAAATTAATTTATATTGAATCTAATTGCGAACGTCTAGCAATGGGATACAATTGTTCGTCAAGTTTATAACGCAATAAAGATGCTATACCTGCTGTGGAAAATACAGAACAATGCCACAATGAATGAAATTTAACATATTCCGCATTATACCAATGTTTAACAGCAATACTATACATAATTATAGCTGTAATACCGTTAACAAAAAATAAAAAAGATAAAATTTTAAATCGCAAGATATATCTCCAAACCGTCCGCCATTTTATAATTATTATCACAAAACTACATATAGATAAATACCAAGTAATAATAATGGTTTGATTTAAATTTTCCCATAAATAAACTATTAATACAATATTTTCTACAGCAAAACTTGTTATATAAAATTGAGGTTCTCTTACACGTAATCCGTACAAAACGGTTGTAAAAATTAAACTAGAACATGCGTAACCATCCAGTAAAGCCCAATTATCATAATCATAATCTGTTGTAAATACTTGTTCATCAGGCAAACTATGATGTGAATGATATAATAATGAAAACGTTACACCATATATAAATTTTATTAACATAAAAATTGATGGAGTATCTTTACGCATTTTCCAATTCCATAAAAATACTCCCATAGGAAACAATGCAACGCTATGAGTTGTTAATAACCAATGGTCCATTAATAAAATAATATTTTTCTCTTTATTTATATTTTATATATGTTTTAACGTATAAAATATATTACTTATATATAAATGCCGTGTAATTGTGGAAAGAATTTATTTGGTAATAACAAAAATATTTTAAATGCAAATAAAATAAAAGAACGAGAAAAATTTATACAAAAACAAAAAGAAGCAACAAAAAATCTAATATTTTCTAAGTCTACAAATAGGAGACCTGCGCGTATGAAAATGTGTTTTTGATTACAAATACATACCAAATGGTATATTATTTTGCTTATTAATCTTAATTAATAAATCCACTATTTTTGTTGTTACTGTAAATGGAAATTCTACTTTTATAGTTTTTTCCTTTTCAAATAATTTTGTGTCTGGTTTCATTAATCTACATAAGTTTAATTTTGTATGTATTATCTCTAAACACCTTTTTAAATTTCTAACACCCTTTTCATCTTCAGTATATTGATTAATAATATGTTCCAAAACATTATCATCTATCAGTATATCTTCTTTATTAAATTTAATTAATTTTTGAATTGCTGGAAGCAAATAGTTTTTAGCAATTGTTATTTTTTCTTTTTTTTCGTATCCTTTTGTTTTAATTGTATACATTCTGTCTTTTAAGATCTTATTAACTTTTTTTTCATCATTGTAACTGAATATAAACAATGCTTTACTTAAATCAAAATCTATATTGGCAAAATATTTATCATGAAAGCAGTTATTTTGTGTAGTATCTGTTAAATGTGTTAATATTCCAATAATTTCTTCACCCTTTGGTGTGTCACTTACTTTATCTAGTTCATCAAAATAAAATACTGGGTTCATACATTTACTATTAATAACAATGTCCATAATCTTACCCCATATACTTCCTTCATAAGTATATGAGTGTCCTTCCAAAAAACTACTATCTGTTGCACCACCCAATGCTAAAAACGCAAATGGTCTATTTAATATTTTACTAATACCCTCTTTAACTAATGTAGTTTTTCCAGTTCCCATTGGTCCCTGAATTGCGATTGCCGAACCTACCGATTCAGGATTACTAATCAATTGACCCATCATTTGCATAATTTGCATTTTAGCATCATCTAAACCAAATACAGCATCATCCAATATTTTTTTTGACTTTTCTAAGAAATTATTACACTTATCAAGGCCATCTTCTATTGTAAGTGGTAATGTAGCATTTTTACAAAAAGGTATTCTCATAAAACCATCAACCCATTGTTTTATTTTATAATATTCTCCAGATCCAGGATCCATATATTGTAATGTATTTATTTTTCGTAAAGCATTAGCTTTAAACGCTACAGGTATATCTGATTCTAATAAAGCTAACCTATATGGTTTTTCTACATCACTGAATTTTTTTACTTCACGTAATTGATTTAATATTTTTTCTTGTGTTTCTAATTCCATATTCTTAAAATATTTAAAATCATTCATTACATTCTTTTCTCTTAGCATTTTTCTCAATGTTCCTATATTTTTTCGTTTCGTTTCTTCATCTTTTTTTTTCTTTTTAATTTCATTATGTTTATCATTTATTTTACACATTTCTTCAAATCTACTCATCATTTCTTCTTTTCCTTTCGTTTTACGCATATTAAGTAATTCTTTTAATTCGTTTAATGTGGTTTGTTCTGTTTCTTTCTCTGTCATTTTTTTTAGATATTTATTTTTAACATTTGTCATTTCTTTAGTTTTGTTTTCTTTAACCCATGCTTTAACATCATATCTATATTGAGGTTTTTTTATATTTTTTACTTTTACCTTGTTTTTTTTAACTATTTTACCATTTATCCATTTTTTTTTATACAACACTTTAACAGCTTCTCCTTTAATAAATTCAGATTCCTCTTTTATTTTTTTTCGTTCTTTTTCAACCGCTTCTTCAAATTCCTCATTGATCTCATCATCTTCGTAAACATCATCATCATAAACGTCATATCCATGACCATACTCATTTCCGTGTTGATCTCCAACTGTAAAAATTATATTAAATTTCATATTTTGTTTTAACATTTCCTTTAATTCTTCATCTGTTAAATCATCTGGCAACGGACCCTCAATATCATCGTACATTTCTTCATCCTCATCCACATAATAATTGGATGCTAAATCGTCATCAAATTCTTCTTCACTTTCTTCTTCACTTTCTTCCTCACTTTCTTCTTCGCTTTCCTCCTCACTTTCTTGTTTTTTTCGTCTTCTTTTATTTCTTGTTTTCATAGAATGTTTTGATTTTTCATTCGATTTACTAATTGGCAATGGCATAGCATTTCCAAATTTGTCAGTATTTTCTGATTTTATTTTTTTATTTTCAACTATATCCTCTCGTTTATTTTTTATTTTTTTCTTTTTATCTTTTTTAACAAATTTATCTATTTTTTTTAATTGTTCTTTCTTTTCTTTTACTGTTTTTTTTGGAAATAATTTACCAATTAGTTTATTAATAGAATCATCACGTAAATTTTCATTTTCATATTCAGATATATCCGAATCATCTGTTTCACTATATGACTGAAGACGTTCATCAGGTACCCAATCGGAATCATCACTATCGCTAGATTCGTTATTTTTATATTTTGTAAATACCTTCTTGTCCTTCTTGTCCTTCTTATTATTTTTATTCCTATTTCTATTTCTATTTTTAGGAGATTTATTACGGATTGTCATTTTTAATTTATTTTTTTGTTTTTTTTCAGGTTCACTCATTTGTATTATTAAAGAATAAATTTTTTATATGATTTATCAATTTTAATTTAATTATGGTTAAAATACTTAATTTTTGAATAAATTGATTAAAAAACAATCTAAATATTATGTATCATACTCTTTAATGAATGAAAAAAATGAAAAACCGTCTAAAATAATTGGAATTCAGTTTAGCATATTAAGTCCAGAAGAAATACGTCGTGGCTCTGTCGCTGAAATTGTGACAAGAGATACATATATAAATAATAAACCTGTGATAGGAGGTTTATTTGATCCACGTATGGGTGTATTAGAACCTGGATTTATATGTCCAACTGATGGCCATAACTATATAAAAACTCCGGGATATTTTGGCCATATTGAAATGGCACGACCAGTGTTTTACATACAATTTTTAAATACAACTTTAAAAATACTAAGATGTGTATGTTTGAAATGTAGTAAATTATTAATAAATAAAAAAAAACACAAGAATTTGTTAACATTATCAAATAAGAAACGATGGGACGCTATATTTAAATTATGCAATAAGATTAAACGATGTGGTGAAGAAACAGAGGATGGATGTGGTTGTAAAAAACCAAAAAAAATTTCTAAAGAAGGTTTAGCAACAATATACGCTGAGTGGGAAAATACAGATAAAATTGCAAATCAGGATGGACAAATAGAAGACAAAAAGGTCATGAAATTAATTCCTGAATTGGTTTTAAAAATATTTCGTAGAATAAATAACGAAGATATACATTTTATGGGATTTAGTCCTATATGGTCACGACCAGATTGGATGATATGTCAAGCACTATCTATACCTCCTCCTGCTGTAAGACCATCTGTTAAACACGACGCACAACAGAGAAGTGAAGACGATATATCACACATTATTGTTAATATTATAAAAGCCAACAAAACACTTCAAGAAAAAATAGAAAGTAATGCTCCATCAAAAGTTATCGACGATTGGCATACTGTTCTACAATATTATGTCGCAACCATGATAGATAATAAAATTCCAGGTGTTGCATCTGTAGCACAACGTTCTGGTCGCGCCTTAAAATCAATTAAGGAAAGATTGGTAGGTAAACAGGGGAGAGTTAGAGGTAATTTAATGGGAAAAAGAGTTGATTACAGTGCTAGATCAGTTATTGGTCCAGATCCATCTCTATCTATCAAAGAATTAGGTGTTCCTTTGAAAATAGCTAAGAACATTACGGTAAAGGTAGTTGTTAATAAAAGAAACAAAAATTATTTAACAAAATTAGTAATAAATGGTCCTGATAAATGGCCCGGTGCTAATATTTGGGAAAAAAATAATGGAGATAATATTTCATTAAGACAAGTTGACCGTAATTCCATTGATTTACAATACGGTGATATTATTCATCGTCATCTTCAAGATGGTGATCCAGTATTATTTAACAGACAACCCACATTACATAGAATGTCTATGATGTGTCATCTTGTAAAAATTATGCACGTAGGTAGTACATTTAGGATGAATGTGGCAGATACGAAACCATATAATGCTGACTTCGATGGTGATGAAATGAATTTACATGGTCCTCAAGATATAGAGGCTGCTTCAGAGTTAAGAAATTTGGCGATCGTTACAAAACAGATTATCAGTCCTGCTAATAATAAATCTATCATTGGTATATTTCAAGATTCACTGTTAAGCACATATAGATTGACTAGAAATAATATCAACTTCTCACAAAGAGATGCCATGAATTTATTAATGGGAGTTCAAAATGTAAATGTAAATAAAATTCAAAATAAAGATAAGCTAAGCAACTTTGATATATTGTCGCAAATTCTTCCACAAATGAGTTGTAAATTAAAGAATGGTGGATTTTCAGGAAAAGATAACAAAAAAAATACAAATAATATTATTGAAATTGTAAATGGTGAAATATTGAGAGGTCAAATTGATAAAGGTGTTTTGGATGGTAATTCAAAAGGATTAATTCAAAGAATATTTAATGATTTTGGACACGATAGAGCCACTCAATTTATAGACGAATTACAATTTATTGTAACTGAATATATGAAAAAAAGTTCGTATAGCGTTGGTATAAGTGATTTAATAGCAAATAATGAAACAAACGAAAAAATTACAAATGCTATTAATAAAAAGAAACAAGATGTAAATAATTTAATCCAACAATTACATTTAGGTATATTTGATAATAACACCGGGCGAAGTAACGCTGAAGAATTTGAAACTCAAGTGAATTCTTTATTAAATGAAGCCGCATCGGCTGCTGGAAAAATTGGTAGAGAAAGTTTATCTAAGGATAATAAATTTGTTATTATGGTAAAAGCAGGGAGTAAAGGTAAAACACTCAATATCGCACAAATGATTTCATGTTTGGGTCAACAAAATGTAGATGGAAAACGTATTCCTTATGGGTTTGACAATAGAACATTACCGCATTATACTAAGTTTAATGATTCTCCTGAAGCTAGAGGATTTGTTGAATCATCATTTATACAAGGACTGACACCAGAAGAAATGTTCTTTCATGCTGTTGGTGGTAGAATTGGTCTTATTGATACAGCAGTTAAAACCAGTCAAACTGGTTATATTCAAAGAAGATTAATTAAAGGATTGGAAGATATTAAAGTAGCTTATGATATGACAGCTAGAAATAATAAAAATAAAATTATCCAATTTAAATATGGTTATGATTGTATTGATTCTTGTAAAACAGAAAATCAGACATTACCACTTACAAAAATGTCAATCGAACAAATATATGCTCATTTTCAAATGCCAACATTAGATAAAAATGATATTTATTCTACCAATTTTACAAAAGACACTATAAAAAGAATTAAAATTCAAGATAATAAATTAAAAGATTCTACTAAAAAGATATTATCAATTATGATGGAGTCGCGTGAAAGTTTAATTAAACATGTATTCAAATACGAAGATAATATCAGAATTCATATACCTGTAAATTTCTATAGAATTATAACAAATGTTCAAAAGCAATTACATATACAAAAAGATTCGATTGTTAATATAACACCTCAAGAGGTATATGAGTTGTTAGATCAAACTTATAAATCATTAGAAAAAATGAAATTGTTTACACCAACTAAATTATTTAAAATTGCATTTTATTATTACTTATCACCAAAAGATTTGTTATTGGTAAATAAATTTAATAAAAAAGCGGTTATGTTATTATTAGAGACCATTGTTTTACAATATAAAAAATCTTTAGTACACCCCGGTGAAATGGTTGGGATGATTAGTGCTCAGAGTATAGGTGAACCTACAACTCAAATGACATTGAATACATTTCATTTTGCTGGTGTCGCTAGTAAAAGTAATGTTACTCGTGGTGTTCCTAGAATTGAGGAAATTTTGTCATTAAGTGCGAACCCTAAGAAACCAGGCGTTACTATTTATTTAAACGATAAAGATGAAGAATCTGTAGAAAAAGCCTTAGAATTGAAATATAAATTAGAATATACTTGTTTACGCGATATAACTAAAAAAGTATCTATTTGTTTCGATCCTGATAAAATGGCAACACTTATCGATGAAGACAAAGATTTAATGAAAGAATACAATATGTTTGAAAAAATGATTGAAGGAACTGGTGGATGTAATATAGAAGATAAAGATGAAATGTCTAAGTGGATTATTCGATTTGAAATGGATAGAGAATCAATGTTAGAACAAAATATAAATATGGATGATATACATTTTGCTATTAAAAATAGTTATAAATCAACAATACAATGTATTTATTCAGATTTTAACGCATCAAATTTAATTTTTAGAATAAGAATTGTTAAAGCTTTATTTAAAAGTAAAAAAGAATCATTGGATCAATCTGATGAAATATATATGCTAAGAAATTTACAAGATAATATATTGAATAATATAATTATAAAAGGTATTAAAAATATTAACAAAATAAACGCGAGAACTATAAAAAATAGTATGAAGAAAAACAATGGAAATTGGATACCAAAAGATATATGGGTATTGGATACTGTAGGAACAAATTTATTGGATATTTTAGGAAGAGATGATATTGATTTTTCAAGAACATTCAGTAATGATATTCAAGAAATTTATCGTTTATTGGGGATAGAAGCCGCCAGACAATCTGTATATAATGAATTTGATGAAGCTATCAGTTTTGATGGAACATATATTAATACACATCATTTGGATTTATTATGTGACCGAATGTGCGCAACAAAAAAAATGGTTTCAATATTTAGACATGGTATAAATAATGATGATATTGGTCCGATAGCAAAAGCTAGTTTTGAAGAAACTCCTGAAATGTTCTTAAGAGCAGCAAAACATGGAGAGTTAGATTTAATGACAGGAGTTTCATCCAACATAATGTGTGGACAAGAAGGTTATTTTGGAACAAGCGCATTTCAGTTAATTTTAGATATTGATAAAATGAACGAATTGGGTGATAAATCTTTAGAACAAAAAGAAGACTTTACAAATGATATTTACAAGCATGTTGAAGAAAAATGCTCTATGGAAAATATTAAATTAAATGATACAACTAAATATATAAAATCTGAAGATTTGGGCAAAATTGATACAGAATATGACCCTGGGTTTTAAATCTCAAAAAAAAATAATATTTAATATAAAATGATTGTATTATTAAATATTATTGATAACATACTTGAAAAATATGAAGATAAAAGACCATATAAAATTATTTTTTTTGATGCTGTGAGATTTCATAATCCAATATTTTTTTATTATTTACATATAAGTTTTTTAACCGATTCTGGCGCAGAACATATTTATATAAAAGCAAAAAAAACAATGAATTCGCTTAAAAAATTTGCCAGATTATGGAAAATAAAAAGAATGAAAACATACTCAAATAAAGTAAATTTACTTATGGATAAAAAATTATCAGATATTGATAGTTCAAAAAAAATTACATTAATACATTCTAATATGGTATATACATTTACATTAATAGACTTATTAACATTATGGAAAACAGCACTAATAAATACAGACGGGTTATTTTCAAAACCATTGCCACTAAAAAATCCATACACAAATATAGTATTTAAAAAACATAATTTATATAATATTTATTTCAAATTGTTGTATTCTAATTACAATATTCCTATTATTATTCAATTGTATTTTAAATATAATTTTAATACTGATACATTCATCGCGAATAGTTTTCCATTTTTAAGAGAATACTCTATTGACAACTTTAATATAAATGCAACAATATATGATAAATTTGAACATTTAATTAATATGAATAATGATTACCCAACTGAAATGGCAAATATACAAGTCAGCAATGTTATTACTTATTCTATAAAAAAAATATATGTATCGCATTTTAAAACTCATTTATATCACTATATCAAACAAAAATATTCTTTTAATCCTATTATAAGAAATAAACATCGTGATATGTTAATCAATAAATTTTTAGATATTATTACTATTATTCGAAAAATTACAGATGATATCAAAGAAATGTCTGATATGTCTGATGATGTAATTTCAATGAGACAACAAATTGGTAGATATACACCAGAAAATGTTTTTGAACCTACTGCTGAAATATCACGTTCCCCAATTCCTTCACCAACACCTTCAGATATTTCAATTCATTCAACAACGTCAACACCATTATCACCACCATCAACACTTAGGATTAATGACTATCGTTTACCCAATTATCATGGTAGTAGACATAAATAATTATATTATATCAATTATAATTATTTATTTTCTTTCTTTCTTATTTTTATTTTTATTTTTGATTTTTTTCTTGGTCCTAAAATATTATTACAATAATCATCTACGTTTTTGTATGAATTATTTTTAACCATTTCAGTAAACTTAATTATATTATTTTTATCTATTCTATGAATACCTTTGTATTTTAATAAACTATAATTTGGTTTATAAGGTTTGTTTGCACTTGGTTCTATTCTCACATTATTACCTATCAAAACATAATAATAAGTTGATGATTTATTAATTACAATATAATTCATAAAACCTGTTTTCATTCTTATTTTTGAATTATGATGACTATTAAAACATATCAATGGTATTTTGTAGTGACTCGCTAAAATCATATAATCATACCATGTTAAATAATAATCATCAATGTCAATACAATCTTTAATAACATTTTCATCTTTTGTTTTGCGCAACATTTTTTTTTTTGAAAATTTCTTTTCATTTTGAATAACGTTCCATACATTTCTATATGTTGTTTCATCTTTATTTTTCATACTTGCTATCTTATTAATTAATATTTTCTTTAATTCATCATCGTCTATCTTCTTATTTGTATGTAAGAATATAATGTTTTTTATTATTTCAAATGAACATTGTTTTGTGATTTTATAAAAATCTCTTCTAAATTTATTATCGTCGTTCTCACTTAATAATTCATTTGTTATTAAATGTAAATTACCCCCATTTTTTTTATCATTATTATTCTGAAAATCCACATTTCTTTTACATGTAGATAAGTTCCATGATTTGTTGAAATCATCTTCGTCCACTTTTTCTTTATTCTCCACTTTTTCTTTATTCTCCACTTTTTC
>TARA_B100001175_G_scaffold290474_1_pt1 | contig 26849 bp, 24 predicted proteins | sample TARA_B100001175 | Tara Oceans TARA_B100001175
ATTTTGCAGGAAATAATTGGTACATAGGTTCTTATCCTCATTATACAACTGGGTGCTTCCAAGGAGATTTAGCAAGTTTATTGTTTTTTGATACAGCTATTCCAATCGAAGAATTAGTATTAATACATGAATCAAATGCATTTATGTCAGCACTACAAAAATATTACATAGCTAATCCGGAATCAATACCACCCGAACCTGAACCAGAACCAGAACCTCCATTTAACGATTTTCATTTGATAGTTTGGGGTATGAATGGAGATGCCACAGGTAATATGTTAGTTGATAAAGTTGGTAATGTGAATATTCCTATTAATGGTGGTGATGCGATCACAGGTACTGATGCTACTTATGGAAATTACGTTTCTTTAAGTCAAAGGACTAACAATTATTATACAATTAACAATCCTAGTTTCAGAAATGCTATAACAGATAATGGCAATAAATTAACATTCAGTTATATTTTCAGAAATACTAATAATAGTGCTATTGGTCCAGTGTTTTATGTTAATGATGGTACGTGGGAAATATATTTTGCTCATAGCAATTCAGATTCTATATATTATAATTTTAACAACACGCAGGCAACTATAACAAGCTCCGGACCTATTGCTGATAATGTGTGGGTTACAATGACAGTAACATATGATGGTTCTACTTGGAGAGTATATGAAAATACAACTTTGATGACTAGTGTTACACAATCATTCGGTTTTTCTGGTGAATTTAATATAGGTCGACAAAATAGTTATGGTGGATTTTCACCCGAAGGAGATCTTGCTTCTTTCTTTATAGCTAAAGAAGTATTAAATATTTTAGATATAGATGAAGTACATAATTGGCTGTCAGCATCATCTGGTGCTCCATTGTTATATGAATTGCCATATGAAGTAACTACTACTGGCGGTGGTAACTTCATAGCTATTGACATCCAAACTATGAATTGGTTAAAAGAATTCGAGATTAAACTTGATTATACCTGGGATGACGTAGCCTCATCTGCCGATATTGGAAGAATAATTGGTTGGGGTTTGGCTTCTTCGGGTGGATGGGGATGCTTCCATATTTGTAGAAGTGGAACTAATTATTTCCTTGAAATTAGAAATACTAGTGGTACTGCGATTGCGAGTAATGGAGCGTCCAACGTTACAATTACGAGTTATGATGCTGATGCAGTTGAAACAAATACTCGTTATAAGTTGATAGCAAAGAATATACCTTCTTCAAATGAATTAATAATAGCAATTCAGAAATCTGCTGATTTTACTAATTGGGAAAATATGTTGGCAAATAAGCGTCTGATTACCATGACTACCAATCTGACTGGTAACAATACTTATGCAGTATACGATGCTGCTGTACATGGACAACCTAGTACTAATTGGAGTTATTTAGGAAATTGGCCAAATAGTTTATCTAATCATAGAGGTAGTTACATTACATTCCATAGTCTGGAATATACACAATGGAACCCGCCACCGCCTCCTGAGCAACACGAGATAACTATTTCAACAACGTGCGGCGGGGAATCTTGGGCTAATACAGCGGCAACATTGTATGTATCTTTCTTAACAACAGAAGGCAACGATATTTTAGTTGATCAAGAATTATTTACTGGACTTGCTAAAAATGAAACAAAAATAAAAACATTTACTTTACCAGAATTACATCAGAATATCAAAGTAAAACTAGATATAGGTACTGATCCGGATGGTGTAGTATTTAGTGAAGTAAAAATAACTTATAAAGATAATATTCATACTTTTACGACTAGGAACGATACTAATAATAGTGGTGTAGGTGTTGATAATACAGTTGGTTGGATGGATGGAGATGACCCGATTAATAATCCACCAAATAGATTTTATACAAACATTTCATATTAAAGCATAAAAATGAATTGATTTTATTATTAATAATAAAACAATGAATACTCCTCGAATAATTATTTCAACAAAACTAAAAGTTGCAGAACTTAAACAAATATGTGCTGGTATGGGAATCTGCGATGAAGGAACAAAAAAAGAGTTACTAAAACGAATTAATGAATCTATTAATAATTATGATTCATTAACTCAATCCAATTCTACTAATTCTCAGAATATGATGGAGACAGTTCCACATATTGACCCAATATCTTTAGCTGAAAATAATGAGATTATGAATGAACAAGATAGAGAATATGAAGAAGGTCTAATATTAGACAAAGTAAAACAAGTAAACAATTTAATTGAAGCTGGACAAGAGGAGGAAATTTCTATATCTAATTTAAAAACATATTTGGATTACAATAACATAGACTATAAAAATGTAATTGAAAAGTCCGAATTATTGAATTTACTACCTAAAAAAGAAATTGAAGAAGAATTTAAAGAAGAATTGGAAGCTGAAGGCGTATGTCCATGCGTCGAAGAGGATATTCAATTGAATATAGAAGAATTACGAACAGCAAGGCTTAAATTCTTTGCGAATAAAACAATATAAGTACTCAAAAATAGAAAAAAACAATGGATGTAAATGTAGATAATTTTGTAGCCGGTATAGGAAAAATAATGGGAGTAAATGATCCAGCTGAGTTATCATCGCTATTTTCAGGTGAACAGCCTCCAAGCAATGATATGAACGATGTACAAAAGACGATTGCTAGTGTTTGTAGATTAATGTCTATTGTGTTTAAAGCTAGTAAAAATATGGGTAAAGAAAACGAAGGTTCAACTAATAATCAGAATAATTCTGGAGTACAAGGTTTACAAGGACCGCAAGGACCACAAGGTAGACAAGGAACTCCGGGTAGGCAAGGTGTACAAGGTGAGAAGGGTGTTCAAGGAGAGCAAGGTCCACCTGGGGATGAGGGTCCTCAGGGTGTACAAGGTATTCAAGGTGAAAAGGGTCCGGAAGGTGTTCGGGGTTTTCCTGGTGCGGATGGTTGTACGGGTAATGATGGTGATTCTTTTTTTAAAATTGATGAAAATGGAAATCTTGTTCCAAAATCTATAAATTCGAAAAATAAATCGATTAAAAATATTGACTTTAATTGTGAAAATAAGTTCAGAATAGGTAGTAAAAAAATTGAGTTAGATGGAATAACTTTCAATGGTGAAAAAGTAGGTCATATGTTTGAATGGGAAGTTGAGCCTAGGGCTGATGAAGAATTCTTCGGTAGAATTGTTTATTTGAATAAAAATAATAATAAAATTAATTTAATAGAACAGATTCAAGATGGTGAAGTTGTTGAACCAATTGGTGTTGTATTGAAGGATCCAAGTGTAGTATATAATAATCATACTAATCATTGGAAGGGGAAATATTTGACAGACGATTATGGAAATATTCTAAAAAAGACTGTTTATAAATATATTAATAAAAAGGGGGTTTTGATGATGACTTCTCGTCGTCCATCAAAAAATAAAGACTATGAAATAGTTGATGTTAATGAAATTAATCCAGAATTTCGGATAGATGATAAATATGTTAATAGATTTGAGCGAAATGAATGGACTCCAGTTTGTATTTCAGGAAATGTTTGTGTTAAAATAATGCGTCAAGATGAAATTGGCCAAAACTGGATAGTATCAAAAATGATAAATGAAACAGAAAATATCAGAAATGTATTTATTCGATAATTTCATCTAAAGATAACAAAAATTTGTTAATTTGTGATGAAAACCAATGTAATCTCATTAATCCATATGTTTTATCTGTAATAGATAGTTCTAAAGAAATCTTAACTGTTTGAATTAGCTTAGAAATTTGTATCTTAGTATTTTTGGGTGGATTAACAATTTTTATAATATCTTTAAAAATTTGTACATCAATAGGTTCTACATCATAAATTGCATCATTGGTTATAAATATACTGTTATTTTTTATAGAATCCATTAGTTCTTTATAATGCAATGGATTATACAATTTAGATAATCTAACAAAGGTAATAAATTGTGATATATTCTTTAATTTTTCAATAAATTGGTGAGCAACTTTATTGCCTTTTGTGTCTTTAAAATCAGGAGTATCATAATCCTGTTTGTAAGTTTCACCTATAATTATATTGCCTCTTAAAAATCGAATACTTGGACTTTGAAAACCTGGGCTATATAAACTTAATAAATCATAAGCAAAGCGTGTGATTGTTCCTTCTACTGTTGATTTTTGATTATTTGTAATTAAATATATTGTTGGGAATATATTGTCTTTAGACGATATTCTAACTTTTTTGGCTAAAGAATTTAGTTTTGCTTCTTTATATGAACAACGTTCGATAATGTGTTTAAATCGAAGTTTAATATTATCAAAATTCAAAAAAACCATTTTTAGATTATCAAAACCACAACATGGTTCAAGTGTGTTATTAATATTATTTTCAAAATCACTGAATTCAATTGATAAAATTAAGTCAAGTGGATTTTTTTTATTATTAAGACACTTATACTGATTATTTTCATCTAATTCCAAAAAAAGTCTTATATTTTTTATATTTTCTAATTGATTATTTATAAATTCCAAATAATTTTTTTTACATTTTATACTATAGTTGATAGAGTTCTTATTTTCAATATAAGTAAATGCCTCTTTTTCAATACTATTTATAGTATCATATGCTTTTTTGTATATAAACTTAGATTTTAATCTTTGTCTTTCTTCTGGATATTCGAGTAAATTTTTAACATTGAATATTTCGTTATCTTCATAGTATATGTTTGGAGGTAGTAAAAGAGTTAGTCTTTTTTTGTCTGTATTGGGGGAATCTTCATCAACAAAATAATAATAAGCATGTTCATCAGAAGAATGTGAATTCCATATTTTTTGAATAGCACTGGAAGCTTTAATTTTGGCATTCTTCTGTACATTGAATAAATTCGAAAATACAACAAGTTTGTGATTCATTGTACCAATAATTATATTTTTACCATACATTTGATACAATATGGGAGCAGAAACAAATAAAGAAAAATTAATCAAAGTTAACATTTCTTCATATACATTATTCCATAAATCATCCGAAAATTTTAGTTTGTCTGCAATATTGTCTAATATTTTACTTAACCAAGGATCAAGTGTATCTTTACATGTATTAAAAGGTTGTTCAACTAACATTGGTTCTAGTATTGGAAATCCTTCTGGTAATGGAAATATTTTGAATAATTTATCAATTTCATTTATTTCATCTAATTCATCTAAATCATTGGGAATTGTTGCATAATGTGCTAGTTTTACAGAATTTTCTTCAACTTGTATTTGCCTAAGAATGTTTAATGCAATATAAAAAGGATTTTGCATATTCTCAACTTTATCCCATTGTCTTTCTATATTAGAACAATAATATGAAAAAATAAGTGATTTATGCCATATTTTTGAAACAATATTGTTTAATTTAGAGATTGATGAAATATTTGAACATTTATCTATAATTATGTGACTATCAGCTTCTATATATGATTTTTTGTATACATCAAAAGATTCGTCATTTTGTTCCTTATTATCTTGTTGTATTTTTACATCAAGTTGTTTCTGTCCAATATCGTTAGTAAAATCAATATGACTTTTATTAACAATGTTTATCTCATCATCATGCTTAAAATCTGTATGGATATAATCATTATTTGCAATATCATTAAAAGCCATTTGTTTTAATTCTAAAAATTTAACAAAATTACTATTTGAAGAGTTTATAGAGCTTTCTAAATCCGAAACTGGAGTATTATATCCTTTCCAATTATAACGTCTTAGTTTTGACATTTCTATTACTTATACTGTAATATATTTCTTGTATTTAAATAAGATGGTAAATTATAACATGAATGACACATACGAAACAATGGATTTGAAGGAAGAACTAGACTTCAAGAATATTGATAGCAACCATGTAGTACTTGTATTTATGAACATGCTTGATCAATGGTTAAAACTAATACTATCCAAAATTCCTCATAATCAACGCGTATATAGATTGAATAGGCTTGTTTACAGATTATCTATATGGAATGAAATGAATATTGAATACAATAATCCTTATTATTTTTCTGATATTCTTAGAGAGATGTCATATTTAACAAATTCTGATTTACCAAATAATGAATTATTTTTAAATTTTAAAAAAGTGTTTTGTATATATGGTCAAATCCTTAGTGAACAATCTTATAGATATAATGCGAATGTTTATTATGGCAAAATACCATCTATTTATTTATCAAAATTTATAGATGAAATTGTATCTAATATAGACAAATTATATGTGTTATGTGAATATAAAAAGAGTTTACTCAACTCTGAAAAATATGGTGAATTTTTGAAAAGTGTAAGTGCAAATTCGAATAAGAATATAATTCCATATGCTCTAATAAATGATTTTTCTTATACACACATAGATAATATATTTCGTTCTAATGAAAGGAGTCTTTCACAATTTTATAGTGAACTTTTAGAGCTTTCTATGAGTATAATTGCTATTTCAGATGAAATATTACCAAATTCAATAGAAATGATTCATGCAGTTGCTACAATAATATTATCTAAATCTTATTCTAATGATAATAATTCAGATGACTCAATTCAATCTTTGGAATTGGCGAGTCGCGATATTGAAATCTATTTAAAACAAAACAATCGCATTTATAATCCTGCAACCAAATATGTTAATAGTGTCTTTTTTAGCGAATCAATTTCAAAAATAATTAATGATAAAGTCAAATCTTTAGGAAAATCTTTGAAAGGGATGCCTTTTCCACCAATTCAAAATATTTATAAAATATTATCAGAAATTATTGTTATAACTCCAGAATATAAAACATTGTCAAACGGAAGACTAAAAGCATTAGTTGAACTAACTGAATTGAGACGTATATTTATAAGACTATATCAATCAAAAGATATACGTACTAATTCTTTTGAAAGTGTTTTAACTGATTATATAAATAATTGCGTTGAATATAAAACTAGTGACGAATACATAAAATTAATACAGCCTAATATAACAAATATGCGTTCAAAAATAAATATGTATAATTTAGAAACAACTTGTAAATTTAAAGAATTTATAGATAAAAACATTGTTCATAAAGATATTATTAATTATGAATAATCATGTAAATAATCCATAAATAATTTATGTTTTAATATAATGTATGGAATAACTATACATTTGCCGAATGATAAAAATATAGATGAGATAGAGCTTATTTCAGTTATTAAAAATCATTGTGATAAACTGAAGGTAATCAAATCATTTGAATTAGAAAATTCTAATCTGATTGATAATTTTAAAAAAAACATTATATATTCTTTGGATCTACAACTTCCAAATATTTCAACAGAAAAAATTGACATAATTCAAACAATACTTAAAACGCGTTATCATATTGAACCTATTACTGGGTCTAACCATGTTTCATGTATATCATGTATGTAATTTATCCACTACATGATTCACAAACAGGTTCTTCTTTTGGGGCAATAGTAAATGATTGTGCCTTTGATTGTGGTCGTGTTCTTAGATAATATACACCAGTCTTTAGACCGACTTTCCAGGCATGGAAAAGCATTGATGTAATTATATCAAATTTAGCTTCCCTAACAAATAGATTCAGACTTTGTGATTGACAAATATATTTTCCTCTATCGGCAGCAAGGTCGATTAGGACTCTTTGTGAAATTTCCCATACAGTTTTGTATGTATCTTTAATAATATTTGGAATATTCAAATGTTGAATACTACCATCATTTGCAAGAATAGAGTTTTTTAGTTCACCATTCCAAATATTAAGAGATTCCAGGTCTTCTTGTAAATATTTGTTCATTAATACAAATTCTCCGGCAAGTGTTCTTCTTACATAAATATTTGATGTAATTGGTTCGAAACATTCAGTATTACCCAGAATTTGAGCCGTAGAAGCTGTTGGCATAGGTGCTACAAGAAGTGAATTCATAATACCATATTTTTTGACTTCTTTTCTAAGTGATTCCCAATCATAACATGGTTCTGATTTTGACGGGGTTTTGTCCCATAAATCAAACTGGAATTGTCCTTGTTGCATTGGAGATCCTTCGAATGTTGAATATGCTCCTGGATATTTTTGCGAAGGATTTGTAACTTTCTTCTTTTCAGCCTTTTTCATTGCCATAGTCATAGATTCTTGGACAGCCGCAAAATAAATAGTTTCAAAGATTTTCTCATTAATAAATTTTGCTTTTTGGCTATCAAAACCGATTCTCATTTTCATAAACACATCTGCTAAACCTTGTACTCCAATTCCAATTGGTCGATGTCTAATATTAGAACGTCGGGCACTTTCAATTGGATATGTACTTTTATCAATTACCTTGTTAAGATTACGTACCAATTGTTTTGTGATATTTGTAAGTGCTTCATAATCATAATTTACAGGAAAAGCTTCCACAAAATCCGTAAATCCTCCTTTAAAATCGTTTACACTAATTTGTGGGTATTTTTTTCCAACTTCTGGACCTGGCAATTGTTCATATGTATAGTCCAGACCCCATCTGTCACACCACGCTTTTGCCAACAAACAAAATGCACACTTTGGAATACCAACAATACTAATACCATCTGTTATATTAGGTTTGATAACACAAGCCGGTAGACTAATACTGGCAAGATTACATACAGCAGTTTCATCCTTTGAAGTATGTTCTACAATTTCACAACATAAATTAGACGACTTAATAGTTCCAAGATTCTTTTGATTTGATTTTTTATTACAACTATCCTTGAATAGGATATATGGAGTACCAGTTTCTGTTTGACTTTCTAGAATACTAAACCAAATTTCTTGCGCATTAACCTCTTTTCCAAGTCCCATACTCTCATATTTAGTGTATAGTTCTTCAAAATCATCACCATATACATCTGATAATCCAGGACACGCATGAGGACACATTAAGGTCCATTTTCCATTTTCTTGTACTCTTTTCATAAATAAATCTGGAATCCACATTGCATAAAACAAATCTCTTGCTCGAACCTCTTCAAATCCTTGATTTTTACGCAATTGTAGAAAGTCATGAATGTCTAAATGCCATGGTTCCAAGTAAATAGCGAAAGAACCGTTCCTTTTTCCTCCTCCATTATGTACAAGACCCTGATGAAGCATATAATCATGTGTTTTTTCCATCTCTAGATCATACAGAGTTCCTGAATAAGATTCTTCACTAATAGATTTAATACGTGACATTACAAAAGAGTTTTCTGATTTGTCTGTATAACTAAAGAATTTGAAGAACTGTCCGTCGGTTTTTGTATCAATTAGTTTAGAAATCAAATCCATCCTTGGAACACGAACACAATAACTAAGTTTTTTATTGGTAATAGTTCCTCTTTTTGTTTCGTGACTTTCTCCAATTCTATCTCGAGTATATCCGCTTGAAGGAATACCCATGCGAAGTAGAATGAATCGAAAACATTCGCACAATTGTCGGGATGTAGTATCAAACGTAACTTCTTTTTCACCATTACATCCATCAGTATCAATTAATCCTTTTAGAATGTATTGAATCTTTTTTGTTGGTAGGTGAATCCATCTTTTAGAAATATGTTTTTCTTTATTTGAATCATAAATATCCGAGTATCTAAAGGGTAATGTATTGCTTTTATTCCATCGAATTCTTACCGAATCGGAATTATCTTTCGATTCTTCAATAGAATATTCTGTATAATTATTTTGGAAATATTCTTCACATTTTTCCAGAATGTGTTGTTTGGTAGTGTGATTTAACGAAATGTATCCATAATCTTTTTCATTTGATAGAGAACCATCACCCAGAATAACACCATAAATGTAACAATCTTTCTCACTTAGCGATAAGTCGTCTTTTTCGTATTTTGGAATTCTATAAATCATCATATCATCCTCGTTCAAGTCTTTTACTTCCTTCCATTCCATCTTAATAAGATTTTTATCAAGGCGATTTTTAATTACATCATAATTTACTCCTTTCTTTTGATTTGAAAGAACAAATACTGGATGTTCTCCAGTTACTTTCAGAGAGTCAATACAATGCATTGTATTAATATTATAAACTGTGCCACTATAGGAGTGTTCTAATACTTTTTTAATAGTCTCAATATTTCCCGTTGAATTATAAATTTGTGTATTACCTTCTACAACATCTTGTATAGCCAATGGTCCATCTGTTGTATAAATATATGTGTTTGGTGTTACACATTGATCAACGTAGCGCGCAGTATTGTTAAATACACGTAACATAGGTACAATACCGTTTGAAATACCAGTGCCTCCAGCGATTTCAGCACCTGATGCGCGAATATCGTGAATATGAATACCAATACCTCCAGAATTTTTAGAAATAAGTGCTGTATCTTTTAGAGCATCATAAATTCCGACAATACTATCGGAATTAATACCCATTAGAAAACACGATGCAAGTTGTCCATTTACAGTTCCAGCATTAAATAATGTAGGAGTTGCATGAATACATTTTTTTTGAGATAAAGCATTATAACATTGAATAGCCGATTTAATATCAGATCCGTGAATACCAAGAGATACTCTCAAAAACATATGTTGAGGCCTTTCGACAATTTCTCCATTCACTTTTAGTAAATAGCTTTTTTCTAGAGTTTTAAATCCAAAATAATCAATATTATAATCTCTTGAATAGTCGATAATCTGATTTAATTTTACTTTATGTTTCATAACCGTGTTATAAACGTCTTTTGTAACAAGTTGTACCCTTTTTCCAAGTTTGTTTGTACTTTCATACAAAATTTGAATTGTTTCGCTAAATGAGGGAGAAGTTCTTTTGTGATGATTTGAAATTGCCAAACGACTTGCAAGAACACCATAATCTACACATTCAGTAATTAATCCAGCACATGTTTGGGCAGATAGTTCATCTAATTCATATGTACGTACACCAGAATACATATCACCACAAACTTTCTGAGCTAAAGCAATATAATCAACTTTTAATTCTTTTTGGTTTCCATCTCCCTTAACTAACTTACCAAGTCTATTTGATACTTTATCAAAAGAAACAGTTTCTTTTGTGCCATCACGTTTTACAACATGCATTACCTCCATGATAATGTTATATTAAATATAACATTAGACTTAATCATTTTTTTACACATTTTGCAAAAGAAAAATGTTTTATTAAAATAGTTTTAAATACTCATATAATAGAAGATTTTACTGATTTTTTTTTTATGTAATGTCATATAATCCTTTATTTTTAATTCTCGGGTCTCAATTCCTACAACAGTTTTCTGTTTTTTTATCCATTTTACATATTTTTCTAAAAAAGACTTTACAAAATCTTTGTTTTTTATACCCGGATCACATTCTTGTTCACACCACTCGTTGTATTCTTTTTCATCTGTTTTATCTTCACAATTATAAAATCTCATTTTGTTTTCTTTTTAGAGATATAATATATAATTTCTATTATAAACTTATACTCGAAATGAGATTTTATAATAGGGAGGATAAAACTATTGTTTCACAAGTTGAAAAAATACATATAATGTTTATAATTAGGCTTTAATTCTACAAAGATTGACCTTTTAGAATAAAAATAAGAATTGCAACCGCAACTATAAATGTAAAGAAAAAAAGTATAGATGTAACAATTATATATGGATATAAATGTGCAAAAGCGTATTGAATAATTGGATCAATCAGATCTGTTTGTAATCGCATCATATTTTGTTTTTCTCTTACTTCATCAAGTGTGTGGTGTAATAAATCGTGTATAATTTCTCTGATTATCATTTGTGTGCGTTTAAATTTAGAAATATTTTTTCATCATTAAATACAACTCACATGGCATCGAATGTAGAAGAAGATTATGACTCTGATACGGAACTTGTACCTGATTACGATATGGTTGATCTAAATGATTTTAAATTAGTAAAAGGAGATGAATTAGCTGGAGGATCATGGGAAAGTGTTATTGAACATTTGAGAGATGAATCAAGAAGTTTACAATTTGCATTACCAGCATTTAAAGTTGGAGACAATCTTGATATAGAAACTACTTCCAAAAATGGTTTTTTTCGTATAACATTACTTGACAATGAACCAAAACATGTAAAATTCAAGAATTTTATTAGTGCATTAGAAACTTGGCTTGTAAGTCAAATAGTTAATAATCATGATCAATGGTTTGGACATATGTGGAAAGATAATGGTGTTTTAGCTGGTAGACCAAAACCATCCTCCAATACAATAAAGCAAATGTATCATCCAATTATTGATGATGATAATGTTTTTTGCTCAAGAGTACATATACGTACTAGAGGTGATAAGAGTTCATATGAAGTTCAATGTATGGATTCTGAACAAAATTTAATATCACTTGATTCAATTAAAAATTGTAATGTAGTTCCTCTTGTTGAAGTAAAGGGTGTTTTTATGAAACCAAGAGGCTATAATCCAGATATTGTATTAAGAGGTCTTGTAACAATCCCTGAAGCAAAAAAGAATGACACTTCTGATACTGATTTTTGTCTTTTCTATACAGATGACAAAGAGGAACAATTTCAATATACTGATTATGCGACTGAAGATGAGGATACTGATTATGAAAGCGATATTGAATCTGGAGACCCAAAACAAACTAAAGAAATTGTAATTCCAAGTGAAATTCAAACTCAAGTTCCTGGTCAAGTTCCTGGTCAAGTTCCTGGTGAAGTGCCAAAGGAAGTATCTCCACAAGAAGTTACACCAGAAGTTACAGTCCAACAAGAAACAAAAGAAGAAGTTAATTCTCAACAAACTCAATCTGTATTGAAAAAACCCGAATCTAAAGATAATGAACAAAAAGTCGCTACAAAAAATATAGATAACGAAACTTTACAAGCTTTGGTAAAGGCCGCGGAAGAAGCAAAAATTGCTGCTAAAAATGCTGAAGATATTTTGCAAAACTACTCATCACAAGCTTCTTAAATTTAATGTTTATGGGTAAATGCTGTAAATTTGTTAGTATTCACTAATGGTAATTCATCAGTCAATACACTATTAACATCTTTTATCCTTTCATTTAACCAAAGTTTTAGTATACAATGATTGCTTTTCGGACTTAATGAAATTCCGTGTGTAATTTTTTTTTTATTAGTTACACTTTCTGAAATAAGCCTTTCTATCCATTTTTGTGTTATTTTTATCACATTATTCGATCTTTCATTTCTATTTTTTGTATCTATTTTTATAGATATAAAACCACCATTAATATTCTCAGGACTTTTCCAATCTGGAAAAACATCATCTCGCATAATAAAAATTATACCCGATTCATAATGTTTTTGAGTAAATAATTTAAAAACTCCCCAAAACTCTTCAGCATATTGTGTTTTAAATAAAAATTGATAACTATCTTTATCCCAATTTCTATTTTTGGATGAGTGATACCAAAAACTCCAATGTGATTCTAATTGAATCATATATATTTTATACTATATTCCAAGAAACAACTTTATACGTTTTTAACTTATGGTGGTACTGCTTTTCCCCAAAAATTATTTGGTGTTTCTAAAGAATATCCACTATCTCTAAGGATTTGTTCTTGAGACCTAGGCGTTTTCACAGCTTTGCGACTATAAAAATTAGGTGATATTCTTGGAACTGGATTTGTTTGATAAGTTAGACTTCTAAAAGGAGCATTTTCACCAACTTGAATATTTGCTGATTGTATTTTGTTGTCTTGATTTACTGATAGATGTACATGTGGTAAAATTAATCTTGTCCCCAGATGACTATAATATGAATTTGGAAATTTCATTTTAATTACAAATTCTTTTGAAGATGGTTTTATCGTTCCTTTATTATCTGTGTTATCCATAGCATTAATTGCATCGGGGAAAGGTAGTCCAGAGCCACTATAACTTTGTCTATAATCCGCAGAATTAGCAGCTTTATATGATACAGATGTAGTTTTATTCCATTTTGCAAGTTTACATTTAAGAATAACTGCTTTAGGATTTGGTCTTATTACTTCTACTTCAATAAAAGAAAGTGTATGCTTCATTAAGTATATTAAATAAAATATTACGAATACGCGGTTATTAATGAATATTGTAATGTTAAAACTAAATATGGAGCTTGTCCAAACTTTTAACACAACACTAAATGATTTTGTATCTAATTTAAAAAGGTGTTATCCAGAAGAAACAGCCAATTTAGTAAAAATTGATATGTTACAAGATACTCGTCCATTACAAAAATTCATGAAATGTGTAGGGAATAACATGGATAAAATATCAAAAATGGATAAGTCTTTGTTTGAAACACAATTTATATTTATTGATGATTTTGATTTATCTACTGTTTTTAAATCAGCTATTGAAAAGTCCAACCAAGACAAAAATATTGAAGCAATATGGAAATTTTTACAAACTTTATCTCTTATTGGAACAACAATTCGTTCTAAATCAAGCAATTTAGAAGATTTTTTTGAACAATTTAGTGATGACAATTTTATGAAAGAAAGTGATGGTATTCAAGAACAAATGATGGAAATGATACAAAAATTAATGGATAACAATTCTGAAATAGATATAGAAGAACTTAACGAAAATGAAAAGGTTGAAAACAATAGTGATGATGATGATGATGATGATGATGATGATGATGATGATGCTGCGGATCCTACTCAAAAATATAATGATATGTTTAAGGATACAAAAATTGGTAATCTTGCTAAAGAAATCGCAGAAGGTATTGATATGTCGGCATTCGATATGACTGATATTGGTGACATGAATAGTCCCGATGTATCATCTATAATGCAAAAATTGGTTGGAGGCGGTGGTTTAAAAAATCTTGTCCAAACTGTTGCATCAAAACTTAAAACCAAAATGGAATCAGGTGATGTTAATCAAGAAGAATTAATAGGAGAAGTTCATACTATGATGGAAAAAATGAAAAAAGATAAAAAGTTCAAAAAAATGTTTAAATCCAAGGATGTTCAAGGCATTTTCAAAGAATTTATGAAACAAAAAGGCGAAGAAGTAAATGATGATGATGATTTTAGTGCTCTTGAAGAAATGTGTTCCGAATCTATGAAAACACAATCTGGAGGTCTTCCTAACTTTAAAGCTGCACAAGCTATGAGAGGGGGTGGAAGAAGAAATGGAGTTCGCAATCGCCTAAGAAGAAGATTAGAAGCTAAAAATAGAGAAGAAAATATGAAAAACCTTAATAATTCTGAGAAATAATTGAACCAAATATATTTTCCAGTTGACTACTTCTTAACCAGCCTCCATGATAACCAATTCTACTAAATACATTTTGTTTATTAAAATTATTTTCAATTACATGCTTATCCGCTGTGTCATTGAATAGAAAGTCATTTGTAGAAATATATAAATATCTTGGATAAGGATACATAAAATTGTTATTCTTATGTTCTGTATGATATAAATAATCAGTACTATTTGCACAACCAAAACCTAAGATTGTATGTATAAAATATCCCATAATACAATTCAATAATAAGTACTTTAAAGTTTTTTTTTTAGTACGGGAATTTACAACTTGAATTGTTTTAAATATAGAACGTCTTGATGTGAAATGCATATCGATTACAGCTCTTGATGTCAATAAAGGTTCAAATAGATGAACACTATTAATTTTTATTTTTTTTGATAAATTATTGCTGTTTAATATCAAACTTTCAAAACATAAATATTTTATACCACCCAAAGACCATGCCAATAAGTCAATATTTCCAATTTCTTTTTTAAGTAAAAAATTTATAATTTCATTACAATAATCATATTGATTGTGATTTAAATTATGATTTAATGATATATCTCCTGGACCATACATAGGTAATATTATATCATAATCCTTTTTAATCAATATATTTATTAATTTGAATAGTTGAACTACAGAACCAGATAATCCAGCAAACAGAATAAATGTCTTTTTATATTTTACATATGATTTATTTCTTATTTTTTTCGGGGAAAAACAGTGTATAACACATTCTCCTTGGTGTGTTTCAATATTACAAATAGATTCTAAAATTTTAAAAGTCAACCAGTTTGCTACACTTACTGTAACTTGTAATGTAAATGGCAATGGTTTATGTATATAATCGTCTATTATAATATCTTTTTTTGAAGGATGATTATCATGTAACACTTTTGTTAGAGTTTCTAAACTCAATTCTTCTGGCTTATCTACATCAAAACATTCTTTCAATGTTATTAACATGTCTTCTTTTTCAATTCCTTCTGCAATAAGAATATCATATTTGAGTTTATCTAAAGTGCCATAACTTGGTGATTTAGACAATACTTTTTTTTGTTTTTTTATTTGTTTTGTTCTATTTTTATGTACATAATACTCAAACAAAATATACAATCCTCCAATTGATGAAGATGCTATCAAAAATTTAAAACGTTTTTGCATAATATTAGTAGTACTTAAACATAAAGTTATAATAGTTGTTAAGGATTATTCAATATGGCTAACGATTTATCATCTTCCGATGCAATAACTGAATTAAATGATCCAATTGTTGTTAAAAATGTAGAACGATATTTAGATTTTAAGGCTCAAATTAAAGCTTATCAAAAGAAGATTAATGAATTAAAGGTTGCACAAAAACTTGTAGAAAATGAAATTCAAAACTTCATGAAACATAATGATATTCCATCAATGCAATTAAATGATAAGTCCCAGCTAAAACTGACTACAAGAGAGTCAAAAAAATCAGTTACTCCTAAATGGATGAAGGATGAACTTATTAAAGTTAGTAAATCTAATGATGTTTCAGATCAAGCAAAAAGTATGATGAAGGAAATTATTTCTAAAATTGATAATAGACCTACAACTTCAAAAGAATTACTTGTTCATAAATAAAAATTTAATAATACTCGCTTTGCGGCAAACGATTTCTTGTGCCCAAATATAGATTAGAACATCACATAACTATTTGTGGTTGATTTTCACACAGGTAGATACGTTCTACATTGAGTACCAGATAGAGCGTCCGCCTTTTCTAACATTATTGTTTGTTGAAGAGAATATTGATAATATACCCGAATATAAGTTGTAAAAAACAAATAAAACAGCAATGAAAGTTATTAATAATTTAATTTGCCACGATTCCATATTATTTTCTTCTTTTATTTTTTTTTTGGATCTCTTCACAACGTAATACAGACCATTCTCCATCATGTTCATGTACAGGATAGAATATTGGTTTTTTTCCTTTTGAATACATTAAGAAATAAGAATCCTTTTTACGTCGTAAAGTCCAATATTTATTTATTTTTTTGATTATTTCACTGGTTGGCTTTTGTTCTATAGCCTTTAATCCATCTTCTTTTGATGGAGGATTTCTGTTTTGTCCTAAACTTATATTTTTCATTCCATTTGTTACATACCATCCATATGGACCAATACGAATTTCAATATTATCCTTAATATTCAAAGGATAATTAAACATATTCAATGCTTCTTTAATTTCTAATTCTTCAGGACTTGTATTTGGTGGCATTTTTGAATAACTGATTTCATTATTTTCAGACTCTTTTGCAATACACAAACCATATTGTGTTCTAATAATACCAATAGTATGTTCTGATGATTTTTCTAATATACGAATCCAATTAATTTCTTTTTCTGAATTCTTATAGCGTTTTGGCGGGGGCTGTAAAGATAATTTTGCTACTAACTCAGAATAAAATTCTTTTACAACAATTTTCCAGTCTAAATTACCTTTTGCAATTTGATCCAATTTATCTTCAAGTTCACTTGTAAATGCCGAATTTACAATTGGTTCTATTGGACTTGAATCCATAAACTCACATGCCTTTTGTCCTAAGTCTGTTACTACGAATATATTACTTTGACCTCCAATTTTTTGTAAATATTCTCCCTTAACAATCTTTTCTGAATCATCATTTTTATTATCAAGAGTCCATTCATTTAATTCAGTATCTAATACTTTGTTTTTACCTAAACATATATAATCTTTTTCTTGTATTCTTTCTATAATTGAACTATATGTAGATGGCCTTCCTATTCCTGTTTTTTCTAACATTTTAACAAATCCGGCTGGATTAAACGGTGGAGGTGGTAAGGATGCATGTTCTTTTACATTTACACGAACAATATTTAATTCGTCGTTTACTTTATATTTTCTTTTTGTTACGTTCTCAATTTTTTGTTGTAAGTCATCTTTTATAATATTTCCTTTTAAACAAGTAAATCCAGGAAATATCAAAGTTTTAGTTATTGATTCCCAAATGTCTATTTTTTTTTCACCCAAAGATAGTGTTTCTAAACTTAATTTTGATTCAGAATAAATGGCTTGAGCCATTTGAGACGCAATAGCTCTTAGTTTTATCAATTCATATAGTTTTTGCTGTTCATTATTATTTGGAGGACTGTTATTTATATTAATCGGTCTAATTGCTTCATGAGCATCTTGTGTTTTTACTCCACCCGATTTCTTTTTCCCATATTGTCTGAGATTAACATATTCTTCACCGTATTCTTCTTTTATCCATTTACATGCCATATCTTGGAATTGTGAAGATAATATTACAGAATCTGTTCTCATATATGTTATATATCCACCTTCGTATAATTTTTGAGCAATATCCATAGTTCTTTTGGGATTGTAACTAAATCGATTGTATGCCATTTGTTGTAATGATGAAGTTATAAAGGGAGGAGGAGGTGTTTCCTTCTTTTTTGAAACTTTCACTTTAGTAACTCGGAACTTTTGATTTTCTAAATTTTTTAACCAAACCATTATCTCATCTTTACAAGTATCATATGAAAATATGGGTTCTATATGAACAATATTTTTTAGTTCATTACTATTTGCATTGATTTTTATGCTAATTTCTCCTATTTTTTGCTCATTCTGTCTTTGCATACACATTCTAACTGCAGGAGATTGGCATCTTCCAGCGGATAATGCTCTAATATTTAGATGATTTGAAAGAAAGGGTGAAACTTTAAATCCAAAAACAATATCTATTACAGCTCTGGCTTGTTGTGCATTATATAAATTTTTATCTAATTTTCCAGAATTTTCAATAGCTTCTTTCAAAGCTGATTCAGATATTTGATTAAATGTTATTCTTTCAGTTTTGTTTACATTCAATTTCAACAATTTCATCAAATGAGCTGCAATCGCTTCTCCTTCACGATCAAGATCAGACGCTATAATTATTCGCGAAGCCGCTTTCGCTTTAGCTTTCAAATTTGAAATAATTTTTTCCTTTCCTTTATGAATAATATATTCTGGATCAATATTTTCCGGATCAAACCATTTCAAAGTTGGTTTTAAAGCAAATACATGTCCAAATGATGCTACACATTGATGACCTGTAAACTTTTCAATTTTTTTGGTTTTACCATTACTTTCTACTATTATTAGAGTTTCTTTTCCCATTTGTTTTTTAACAATTAAATAATAGCTTTCATTTTTCTTTTATATTCTTAATTATTAACTTTATTCTGTTGACCAAAATCTGTCTAAACTACCATTTACATTAATTGTCTTTCCCTTTTTCTTCCTTTTTTCTGGAATAATTTCATCAATATGTTCTAAATTAAGATTACCTATTTTTAATGTATTTGATGATAAGAATAGCGGTGAACCTTCTTTTTCTGTTGGAGTATCATCCATTTGCATTTTTAAAGATACCATAGGTGGATATACAATTTTCCAATTTGTATTACTTCGAAATTCATTTATTTCCAAATCACCTCCAAAAACTTTTAATAACTCTCTTCTTGGAGCTGGTTCAATTTTTTCGTTAACTTGTATCATTTCGTGAAGTAATTCATATTCCTTCCAACGTTCACCATATCGTGAACCAGAATCCATTATATATGCGCAAGTACATTCTGGAGAACAGAAATTACCTATAGTTTCAAAACAATTATCATCGTTTTTACTTATTGGCAAACCAAGACTTTTTGAACTATAATCATGACAACACCACCAACACAATTTAATATTATTATCTGTGTTTTTCTGGTTTGATATGTCTTTATAATCTTCTTGAATATTGTCTGTTTTTGAACCTTCAACATAACTAAAACCATCTGGTCCTATAGGATCATATGGATTTGGTATTGGTATTTCTGGTTTGTATTTTAATATATCTTCAGCACTATAACTATCATCACATTGAACTCCTTTTATTTTTTTCAAATGTAAAATAAGATTTGAAGGTAGTTTTTCTGGACTTAATACTGTTTCAGAATGAATAGGTATTGCATCACTTATTGATATTTTTGAATTTGACTTTCCTCTTTTCTTAACCGACAACATTGTTTCAGTATGAATTTATTTGCATGACTCATCCTTATATAATCTAATTCTTAAATATATTTTTTGTTGAAGTTTTATTCGTTATAAAATAAGGATAAAATAAGGACTAAACATATCTAATACATATTAATGGAGTCAAGTTTCTTCGATAGAACTAATTTCGAGATGCTTTATGATTTAATGAATAATGATATGTTACAAAGAGCTAATATTGCATTAGATTCTTTATCAATCAATGCCAGACAATTAATATATGATGGAATGATTGAAGAATTCAATTCAAGGCGTCCTAATGATAAAATAGAAGACGTTAACAAAAAGGTATTAATAAAAGTTGTTCCTCAACTGGTACAACATACTAAACCACAGCAATTTGCAGATGACCAACTAAATACTTTTTTGGAAGAACGGCCAATAGACGCAGGCACCGCTTCTAAAATTACAGAAGAAGAAACTGAACTTCTTAATGGTACACCTTTGTTCAATGACTCTTCATCGGTAAATGAAACAAAATTTAAAGACACACAAATCGATTTGGACATAAGTAGTGCTGATAGAAATATTTGGAATCCTGAATCAAAAGATTCTATATATGATTTTGTTGTTAAATTCGGTTCTGTCGATTCTAATTCTCGAGATATTGGTAAATCTAAATTTTCTAAATATTCGGGTATTTCTGTACCCAATTCACTTAAAAATGTTATAAGTGTTAATCTTACGCATGTAATACTCAGTGATATAACTTATACTGTATCTGCAATGTTCGAAGATGGACCGCGCGAAACTACAGCAAATAATATTGATAAATATCCATATTTATATCTTCAAATTGATGAATTTTCTGGTAAATTTGTTTCTACTTCGGATCATGGAAGAAAATCTTTTGTTAAACTTATTAAAGACAAAACATGGAAAGAAGGTGGTCATTCTAATGTTTGTTATCATTTAATGAATACAAAGGGTAATGGTGCTAAACCATCTGTTGGTTGGGTTTCTGATACACCAGTTGCTGATGTTTCAAAGATGTCTATTCGTATTCTAACACCATCCGGTTATATTCTTAAAGGTATAAATGATGTTTATGATATAGACCATTTGGAAGAAAAATTAGAAATTATCACATTTTATTTAAAGTCAAATACTTATTTGAATAACGGTACACAGGTTGATACTAATACTGCTTGGACTCCAGAAACTTTATATTCTGGACATAGAATAATATTCAATGATATATCATTCGGTAATACACCCCAAAATAGAAATGGTGATAATATTACTGACATTAATGGATTGAATAGACTTGCTGCTTTTTTAAATAGTAAAGAACATACTATAGTCGGGCACAATTTTGCAAATAGAACTATAGATATTGCCAAAAAGCAATTATATTATTTAATTGCTTATCCGAATACCAAAATCTCTGAGGCTTTTGGTCTAAGAGATACTGCCGCGAACCCAAATGTCGATGTAAGTTCCATAGATTTACCCAATGGTCAATTGATGAATGTTTCTCTTCAAACAAATTTCGGATTCAATATTAAATCGAGAGAATATTTGAATAAGAATAACTTAGCTCAACCAATTTAAACTATTTAAGCAACAACCCATGAAAGAATAAACTTAATAGTTACATCAGCATTCGCAAAATTTGTACCAGCAAAAGCTGTATTTGTGCCAGGAGTCTCTAAAGCATCATTATCGACAAGTGCCGGTGCTACAGAACCATCACCTCCACCAACAAAAGCACAAGCAAGTGAATATTGAACGTGAATTTTATCACCTGGTGATAAAGTTACATTTTCACTTTCAACACCAGGATCACCTCCACTTGCTGTTCTGTATGACCAATATGCCATCTCATCCGTCCAATCAGCCCCATCACCTATTTGACCCGCGTTAAATTTAGCAGTTGTTTGAGTAATAACATCTGCGGGTAAACCTTCTGTTGCGTCATCAGTTGATTCATTTGCATCATAAAAAAATACATTTGTTTGTCGACTTGTAACTTGAGTGAAATCAATACCAGTTGTAACAATTGTCGAACCAGATTCTTGGAAAATAGTACGTACCATCATGTTAAAAATAGTTCCCATCAATAATTCAACGGGGGGCCTTGATCCATTAGTAAAGTTTGGATGATAATTTGTAACATCCTCTATCAAAGTTGCGTGTGAATAACCACTGGCCGACCCCAGTAAATTATTATTAGATGTATAAGCGGCCGCCCCGCCAGTACAAGTATATGTTATTTTTTTTGCACTACGTTGAACACTAATTGTAATATTTGTTAATGTTCCATAATCTTCAATCGCAAAAGATGCAGCGGTAAAAGTACCTGTTCCACTGCCTACATCAATCTTAGTAAAGGTTAAAGCAGTCAAAGGAATTGCAGTGGGTTGAAGATAGTTAGTCATTTAATTTTCTTACACATTAAAAAACATGAGAGAATTTTAAATTTTAATGATTTTAATTCAGACGTATTTCAATTTTCCTGTATTTGAACTATTCATGTTTTTTGCGTCTTTTAATTACAGTTTTTTCATAATCTAAATAAATATGGAAAATTTTGATTCTATTTATAAAAAAGCTGAACAACTTTGTAAAAATAATGTCGATAACTTACGTATCCTAAAAAATTTGAAAAATTGTGAAAAATCGATTAACGATGTTTTAAATTCTTCCAAATCGTATGATGAACTTAAACGCTTATATCATTTTCCAGCTTTCTTTGACAGAAACAATGCTATTCTATTTTCTCATGAAATTAAAAACAAAAACGCATTTTTGATGTTGATTTTAAAAAATTCAATTATTGATTTACAAATAGTAGAGTACAATATAAAGCCTACAGCTATCGGAACTACTTCTAATACAACTAATGAAACTAATGAAATTAATTCTGATTAAATTAGTGATAAATCAAAATCATCATTATTATCGGTTGTTTTGCCATATTTTAGAATAGCGTATTGAACGTCATAGTCAGTAATATCTTGTTTCAATTGTAACAATTTATTCATATCGAAATCACCAGGTGAAATATTACTATATATACGTGTCCATATAGGTACAGTAAATGTAATTTCACTAAGAGTAATTTTAGTTGCTAACATAGCGTCGGTTGATTGGACATTCAGTACCTTCAAATAGTATTTTGCACACACAGAGCTATTAACTTCACTATGTACGAATTGTAATAATGAACTTGAACCTAACTTTAAACTTCTCAAAGCTACATCAGACAAAATTATTTCAAAATATACTATTTCATTAATTTTATATCCGATTCCTCTTTCTACAACTCGTATTGTTCCATTATCTATATCTATTTTACACCCAGTTCCATTACCATCAACAGATATAATTGGTACATATTCTTGTTCTATATCTTCGGGTATAGGCGTTATTGTATATAATTCTGTTATTCCCCCAGTTTTATTAGCATCAAATATATTATCACCTAAACTTTGTTTTTCTTCTTTTAATTTGTCTATTTGCTCTTTTAAATTTAGAATATGTTGATTTAAAGAATTTATAATTACTGCCGCCGCCTTATATCTTGCAATAATTCTTACAAGTTCCCTAACAAAAACCTGCTCTTCGTTAATTGTACCTACATTTCTTAATTTATAATAATCTTCTGCGGTTACTAAATTAGTAAGTTTACAAGAAAAGTCTCTATATTTATCACAATTCTCAGAACACCATTTATATGCCGTATGAGCATCTATTTTTTTGGTTATTACTGCCCTATATACATCTGGATAATGGCATTTTAAATATTTATGATACTCAGCTTCACTATAAATTATACCATCTCTGTAAATTCTTTTTAATGTTACAAGTAAACGAAGTATAACTGTTAAATGAAGAGGAACACTTTGACTTGTTTCACCACCTCTTATTTTATAAAGAACTACTGCCGTATAATTTAAAATTGTTGTCAATCTTATTAGAAGTGGATCATTTAAACCCGAATCATCTATTTCTTTTTTTAGTGTTTGAGTAAGATATATTATAGCACTTATTTTTGTATGCTGTCCAACAGACATATTAAGTACATACCCTATTTTAAAATTTACGATAATCAAAAAAAATGTTACACGCCTCTTTAAACAAATAAAATATATTTAGCCATTTAATTAAGACAAGAATGGATACAGATACATTTCTTGAAGAAGTTCTTGGAAAATTTGTAGATATTGCACTATATGATTTATATTGGAATAACTCATTATTTTCAACAAATGAATTTACAAATATTATTACTACTCTTTCAACAAAAGACAAATGTTTAAAGGTTACACAAGAAAGAAAAAAACTTTTTAATGTTATTATTCGAAATATTGTATATAAAGCTCAATGTAATTCATGTAAAAATGGTAACTATAGAGTACCATATATTTTTGAAATGTATGTTTTATATGCTCTATATGTGAAAAACCCCATGTATATTTTCAACTCAGTTGGAGATGTGGTTTTTAATCCTCAAGCACCTCTTACATTTTTACATAAAGTTATTAGTAACAATAATTTTCCAAGTAAATATGATTGCCATTGCGAGTTATACGATTTTGTTATAGAATGTGAACACATGTCTAAATTCGTAGCTGAAAAGAAAACAAATGCTAAATCATCTATTCTTCCAACATCCACAAATGGTATTGAAACAGTACCCAGTTCTATAGATAAAATAATAGATACAATAACAAAACTTATTGAATCTGAATCAACAACTTTGAGCGCTGATGACCAAGCCGTATTAGATGAAATTGATAACGAAGTTAATAATTTAATGAGTAAAACCTAACTCTTAATATGACGTATATCACTGGTTTTTTTACTATTTCTTTGTGTTTTTATAAAATCTATAATATTTTTTACATTTAACTTATTATTTGTTCTTGCATTGTATTCATTCAAATTCTTCTCAAGCATTGAATAAGATAAATTCTGGTAATTAGTATTATTACAAACTTTTAGATTACTTCCATCCGGTAAAATGATTTTTCCTTTTTGATTTTCACTACAAAAGCTTAAAATCATTTTACTCATTTTTTCATATTCTTCTCTCTTTTTTCTTAATAATTCATTTAATTTTTCTATTTCATTTTCTATTGTCAAATATTTTCTAATTGTATCTTGTATCATCTTTACAATCTTCTACATTTTTACACAGCTTCAGCTCATCAATATCTGTCTGAATTTTTTTCAATTTATCTAAAATATTATTTATTACTAAATTTTCAGACAGGTTATTAGTATTTTCATCATTTAATATGATTTCTTTCACTTTCTTCTCTTTTCTATATTCTAATATTTCTTCGATTTCATTAAAGTTAAAACAATACCATAACAAAACAACTAAAAATATAATTATTATTGTTGCTATTATTGAAGCCATAGTCTTCTAATATTAATCTAAATTAATTTACCATATTTAATTGTACAGTTGATAATGCTTTTCTAGCAACTTCTCTTTCATTATTGTGATAATCGTGCTCAGCTTGTTGCCATACATATTTTAGTCTTTGCTTTTCAGTCAATTTCTCGTTATAATCAATTTGTTTATCTTCTCTCTCATTCATAGCATCCTCGTAAGCTTTACGAGATAACCATACTTTACCATCGTTTTTCCACTCTATATCATCAGCACAAACTAAATCTTCTTGGGGAAAGTTAAGTGGTAAAAAAGTTGCGTCGTCTATTCTCTTTATTTCATTTTCGTGGGCCTTGATAGCGTTCGCCACTTCAGATGTAAGTGGTTTCAGCGCACCATTCAATAACTGGAGCTCCTCCATCGCTGATGTGAGGTAGCCTTTGTTCAAATCACTTTCCAAAAACCAAGTATTGATTCCATTATTTGCACGATTATCCCACTTGGTTTGGGCTTCATTTATTAAGTATGGCTTATTAAAATCGTCTCTCAGTTTTGTTTTTGCTATAGCTCTATAGTTGGTGCCATTTCCGTCTGGAGTGCATTTCTCCAAATTATCATGTGCTGCCCACTTATTCAATTTATTAGTTGCATTTTCAACTGCAGTTTGAGCTACAGTAAAGGCAGTCTCATGCTCTTTGTAAGCATTGTATTTACTTTCTGCAGTTTTGCGCTCAGTATCCAGCGTTTGTCTGGTTCCAGGTTGTAAATGACCTTGTCCGAACCCCAAGCTTTCAGGAGGAGAAGAATCAACATAACCGTCTCTTAGTGGTACTAGCCCCCCTCTTAATTCTGGATTAATAGTACCTTCTTGTCCACTACTTTCGCTTCCTTTAATCAAACAAGAACTTTTGTTTACACATTTACTGTTTTTCCATTCACATAAAAATGGCATTCCGTTAGAATATGCCCATGTACCACTTGTTTTACAACTGTCTTCATCAATTCCATCACAACCGTTCTTCCAATCTGCCGCTCCCCATTGTTGTTTACATTCAGAATTCCAGTAATTAGAATTATTTTGACTTGTTGATCCTGAATTATGTGTGACTGTAACATTATCACTATTATCTACTCCATTTGCACCAGTAGTACCAGATTCATCTGTACCACCAGTAGCACCAGTAGT
>TARA_B100001175_G_scaffold235425_2_pt1 | contig 26755 bp, 24 predicted proteins | sample TARA_B100001175 | Tara Oceans TARA_B100001175
ATTTTTTGGTATTGGAATGGTTGTGTTTACTCCCAATAACTATAAAATCAAATATTAACATATTTTTAATACCGTTAGAGAATACTATACAAAATTACTGGTATATTATGTTATATATTTTTTTTTTATTAAATTAATTTCAATAAAAAAAATATATCCCCCCCCCTTTTTTGAAGTGCTTAAAAAAGTGCTTAAAATGCTTAAAATAAGCAAAAAAAACAGCAAAAAAAACACCACATTCCAATAAATATACAAAAATACTGTTAAAACTTTTGCTTAAAATGCTTAAAATTTTGCTGTTTCCAGCAATTATTTTGCTTATTTTGCTGTTTTTTAAGCATTTTTTAAGCAAAAACCACTTCTGCTTATATGTTTTTATTATCAAAATGGATTTTTTTTGCAAAAAACTGCTTGTTTTTGCCTATTTTAAGCATTTTAAGCAAAATTTTAAGCATTTTAAGCAAAATAATTGCTGGAAACAGCAAAATTTTAAGCAGTTTTAAGCAAACCCAACTTTTGATAAATTCTTAAAGACGTATTCTTGGTTTGTATTTCATTAATTCGTAATTTGTAACACAATTCATATGATAATATAACTTTTCAATTATTTCTCTAATTTCTTGAATGTCATCATCGGCGCGCCGCGCTGCGCCGCCGCGGCTGGAAATAGTCAATTCGTAAATACGACGATTCAATTTTGAAACTATTTTTTGTGTATCGACACAATAGAGATCGTAGATACTACATATTTCTCTAAGTAATAAATGTTTCCTCATTTTACGTGATTCTTTTAATGGATGATCAATAAATTCCTTAATAATATTTACTAAATCATTACCAAATACACTCTCAAATACATATATAGATACTAACATTCTTTAAATATAGAGTTATAGCAATAATATCATTTTTTTGTATTAATTGAAAAATATAGGGCCATCATCGTCGTCTGCATCTTTTTCTTCGTCTGAAGAATCTGTGAAACCAGTTTTCGCGTGCTCGAAAGGTTGAATAACAGTCTCCGAACCGCGTTTTCGTATTGGTATTGGTTTTGAAATGTTCGTCGATGGTGTAAAATCAGGTAATTTAGGTCCTGATTCAATATCCATCGAACTCATAGCATTTGATAATTTAGAAGATGGTGATTCAATAGGAGTGAATGTTTTTTTCTTATTTGGTCGAACTGGTGAAGATTTATCATCCGTTTCCAATATTGTTGGCGTTTGTGTTCTTTCTAATTCATTATTTAATCCCAATATATCACTAAATGACATGTTTCCTATTGAAGCCGGAGAGTTACTTCTTGAAATTCCCATTTCGCTAAAGGAAATATTCCCGATTGAAGCAGGTGATGAGGAAGCACTCCTTGACTGCTTTGATACAGTTTTTTTTTTCAAGTCGGCTATAGTTGGGGATTTTCTTAATTTCCGTTCCTTTTTCCCAGCACCTCTTTTAAGAGTTCTTTTTGGTTTAACATTTTTTTTTAACTTTCTTTTAGTCTTAACCATTTATTAATAAAAATATAAAAAAACCAAGAAATGTTTATATTACCACACTTGGAAAAATTTTTTTTATTTTTTTTTACCTAATCGCTGTCTTCTACTTCTTCATCAGATGAACCATCGTCTCGGAAAGCATAACCAGTAAAGCCGCGAGGCTCGTCGACCTTGACAAGAGCAACTTTCCAGGTTACTCCAAATTTCCCACCTGAGAACCAAACTCCGCCGCATTTTACAATCGCCTTACAGTTCTGACCCTTTGCAAGAGACTGTTCATACGATTCGTCAGTATTTTCGATTTTTTCACCAGTATGATCATATACGACTACATCCTTGAATACTCCTTCCCAGTAATTCATTTTTGCCTTGAACGTTGGAGGGTACTTGTCAGTAAATTCTCCAGTTTCCTTGTCCTTGGCTCGCTTAATAGATGTTGTGTAAAGCGTTCTTACAACATCCTCGGAAATCGTCTTCTTTTTCATCCAATTTAGGGTGTTCTCCTTTTTCTGACAATCACTTACAATCTTTTCATCAATAGATTGCAAAATATCAAAGAACTTCTTAAGTTTCGGATTTTCGTCCATTCCTACGAACGACAAATCAATATTATATTTCGGAGCCTTTCCGGGCTCTTGAAATTTACTCAATCCATATGGAAGTCTCATCTTCGGCGTTTGTAATGCCCATGGTTTGTTATCATAATTTACGAACATGGATCTTGCACCTGCAGTTCCGAATGACTTGATTTCGCTGTACGTAATGTTATTAATAGAATCATCGTTCCAGTCCTTAGTGCTGAGAGTAATAGGCTTGCGGGAGTTTTCAGAAAGTGCAGACATTATTTAATATATTACTCAAATATGTCTTGTTGTTTTATACAAGTTAGTATGCTTAACTTAAAATAATCAAGTTCATTTTTTTGACATTGTGTACATTTTTAAATTTTTAAATTTTTTAATAAGTATAAATGCGAACAATTGTACAAATTGGCTCATGTTTTGGTGATATTGATGGAAAAGACCCTATAATTAATAGCATCAGTAAGGAAGATAAGGTAGTTTTCGTTGAACCGATTGGACATATTTTTGATAGATTAAAAGCAAATTATGAAAATAAGTACCCAAACAATGATTTCATTTTTGTTAACAAAGCAATATCTTCATATAACGGTGAAATATCTCTATATACACCTAAAAAAGAAGAATTAAATAGTATTAAACGACCCGAAGATATGTGGAAGTTTGGTGTGAGCTCGGTCAATAAAGACCATCCTGGAAATCACTGGGGAATGGTGAAGACGTTGGAAGAAATAAAGGTTAATTGTGTAACGCTTGAGCAATTATTTATTGATTTAAATATTTCAGAAATAGATGTGCTTCACTTGGATACTGAGGGACATGACATAGAAATTCTTAATTCATATAATTATAAAATAAAACCAAAAAAAATTATTTTTGAAAATGCGCACACAGATGGAACTAGAAGACGAAGCGGTAATTACAAAAAATTTATCGAATTCATTTCGAAAAAAGGATATTTTGTTGAAAAAGAGGATTCATGCGACACATACTTAGAACTCAAGCAATAATTTTCATAAAGTTTATTAAAGAAAATTCAATTAAATAGATTAATAATTTTGTCCATTCCCATGACGACCATCATAGTAAAAGCATACATCATCAACATAAACACTATTGGTGTGTTCTAATGCTCTCAACCAATATTCATAATCTTCACTTGTTCTCGCAATAATAAATTTTCCAACTTTATTAACTATTTCTTTATCTATAACGACACTACTACATATGATACAGTTATGAATTTTCAAAAATTCAAGTGACCAAATTTTAGGAAATCCGTTTTTAAGCAAATCGCTATTTTTTCTTCTATAGATATTTTGTAGAATTGTATACCAATGTTCTGCGTTATATTTTTTATAATTTTTATTTATATCATAAACACCATTTCCTATTAACCCATCTGTAGAAGACATTTTACATCCAGACTTTTTCATTGCATTTATTTGTAATTCTAATTTTTTTGGGAACCATATATCATCATCGTCACAAAATGCAATATATTTACCTGTGGATTTTTCAATACCAAAATTGCGTTGGTATCCTCCTGGACAAGAAAACCCAAATTTTTGTTTTGAATTTTGTTCCAAATGTATAATTATAATATTATCTGCATTCCAGTCGTAATCGTAGTATTCTTTTTGTGTTGATCTATCGTTAACTACAATAATTTCTAAATTATTATAGGTTTGTTTTTTGACTGATTCTATCGTGTTTAATAGATATTTGAATCTATTGAATGTTGGAATAATAACTGAAACTTTTTCCATTATATTGTATAGTATTCTATGAAAAATAGTACATTTCTCAGTTTTAATTTATACTATAGTTAAATTTTTATATATATTATCATAATCTCTTTTTTATTATTTGAACCAATTGTTTAATTAAACTAATTTTGTCCCATTTTAAAGTTTCAAGGGTGTAATATTATATACAGATAAAGAGAAAGAGAAAGTAGTAAGTACAATTGATGGTACAGACAATGTAACTAAAGAATTTCTTAACTATTCTGTATATGTTATGATGAAAGACAATTAAATAGATTTATTTTTTATTAAAAAATTTGTAAAATTGTTAATAATTTTAGTGTTGTTCGGTAAGTAACGCCAGTTCGGATCAATATTCAATAAATTATCTAAAATGCTCCAGTCAAAATCAAATCCCTCCTTTTTGAATATTTTTAAAGCATTTTCATATAAGTTTGATAATTTTTTATGTTTTCTATCATAATATAACATTAACCATTCGTTAACGAATCTGTCCAGTCCAAGCAATTGCTCCAATAGAACAGCTCCGAACGCCCAATAATCTGCTTTTTTTCTACTAAATTGTATTTTATTAGACATTTCTGGAGAATTAAATCCAATAGAGCCGCATTTTCCAATTCCATACTCATTATCAACAATTGAAATACCAAAATCAGACAATTTAAATTGATAATTTTCTTCGTTTTCATTAAAAATAAGTATATTTTCCGATTTGATATCACGATGAAAAATTGACATTGAATGAATATATTCAATTGAAATAGATAAATCTCTCAATATATAATTGCAAATTTTTTTGGAATATGGTTTATTTTTTGAAAAAACAAATAAATCCATTCTTCCTCTTTCAAGTAGAATATTAAATGAATCTTCTGATTGGAATAAATCAAACATTTTTACAATCAAATCATTATTAATTTGTTTCATAATTTTTATTTCATTAATTAAATATTTTCTATTATTTGATTGAACGGAAGACTTTCTTATGCATTTGATGACTTTATCGTTTTCTATCTCTTCTGAAATAATTATTCTCGAATAGCTTCCTTTTCCGATTAATTCGTATTTTTTTGGTAAATTTTTAAATTTAATTGAGTTTATAAATTTATCGTTAATTAGTGTGAAAGACTCCCCGCTTCTTTCTCCACCCCGAAGAATACTGAGCGCATCCTCCATATTTAAATAAATATTAAAATACCTTAAGCATTGTTATTGAATTATTACAGTCGTTTCTAAAAAAAGAACCAATTTATGACATGGTATGTATTTTTAAGGATGCAAAATTCTTAAAGTAGCCTTTTTTATTGGAGTGTTGTAGCCATGGCAGGCGATAATTTGATTCTCGAACGGAAATTCAGGTTCAATATGATTTTCCGATGGCAAGATCGTTCTAACTATAACGTCAGCAAGATTATTGATTCCAATTTTTGTTGGTCCTTTTGCAATTTCATGTTCTAATTCGACTGCGTCATAGTCTTTTTTATGTATTCCACCCGGTCGAATTATTGTATACACTAGTCCAGATGAAATAATGTCATTTTCGGAATGACGATGCCAGAATATTTGATCTGAATAGAATGAGTCTAATAATAATGATGTTGGATGATAAGGCGTTAACCCAGTGGATCGTTCTGTTGTACGAATTAATTTGTTAATATTGTTTTCTTTACAAGATTTAATAATATTCTTCATACCGATATAGTTGACATAAAAAGGATGGTTTTTATCAAGTGAGTTATTGATTAAATCGACATTGTGATTATGCTTTCGAAAAGGATTACTAACACGATTTACGCTGTGTAGATTCACTGACATTTCACATTCCTTCATTATATTTTTGAGATAATCATATTCTAAAATGTCGCCTTCTACTAATTCGACGTAATCCATATTTTGAAATAATCTATTCGCCTTTTGGGTATTTCTTACCAAACACTTCATTTCTACTCCTCTCATATTCAATTTATTTATTACTCGCTGACCAAGTTTTGAATTTGCGCCGGTGATGAATATTGGTTTGTCATATAATAAAGATTTTGCACGCACAAAAAAACTTAAATAAAAAAGCAATCTAACCATTTATTTATGTATATTGCCAATTACTCTTAATATCAAATTAAGAATAGAGTATTATTTTTGATGGTGGATCTTTTGGGGAAATGTGTTCCAAAACTATATCTGAGATATAATTTTGTATTTTTTCATCAGATGTTTCAATAAAATCACGAATAAACAAATTATCTGAAAGTTGTATTGTATGATTTTCTGTTATTAAGTGATAACCTTTTTCAAATGTCAATGGAGATTGTTTTCCTAAATTGTAAATCTTATTCCACGCTGAACCATTTTTTGAGCATATGATTCTTGGAGAAATCACTATATTGTCGATATTGAAAAATTGAATATCTTTTGTATTACATTCATATTTCCCAATAACTTTATTATTATTTGATAGTATGTCTCCGATTTGAATATCTTCAATAGTAGAATAATTTTGATTATTCATTTTAATTGGTGTTTTTGGTGACAAACAGTTATTTTTTTCACCTAATTCGTATTTTTTATTTAGATTAAATTTTGAGTCTTTTGTGTTTTGTGACTGTCTTAATGATTTTAAAATGATTTTAGAAATCAATGTTTGTATGTTTGGCGAAGATGTTTCTTCGTAATCTGTAAACATGGTTAAATCGGAAGAGAAAATAACATTGTTCGATGTGACTAAACAATTAACAATATCTGTCATTTTCTTTGGTTTATTATAAATATTTGCAATATCTCCAGCATAATTCCATTTACCATGGCATGATGGATCCAAATCAGTTTGTAGAAGGTGGTCACCAGTTACGAAGACATTACCGATGTTATAAACTGGAATATTTTTATTCATTAGAGTTATTTTTCCTGTTACTTCACCACCACCGTATAATTTTTGTGATAAAGATATATCTTCTATATTTTTCTCAGTTAAATCGTGAAGTAGAAATCGTGATTCCGGACTGAAGCAGCAATACGCTCTTTTTTGTGCAGATTTTTCTGTTAAATTAACTGCAACTACAATCGCTGTCATTAGTATTGTAACAGGGAGAAGTGGTGGAAACAGAGCTGTAAATATGGTAACCACGATTGCCAATGTATTCATGGCCACAAACATTTTTTGAAAATTAGCGATTTGTAAGATAACCGTGTTAATATTCGTAATCAAATAGTAATAATTTGACCATATTAAGGCGACTATTTTGTAAAAGAAATTTTGAATCTTGTGAGCAGTATATTTACCTATAAATAATATTCTATCAAAAAAATCAATCAATTCATCTAATTGTTTTTGAAGAAATCCCTTTGACGCTTCAGTATCATCTTTTGCTTCCTTCGCTTGTTGGTTTAGTTTTTCAGTACTTCTAATTGCTTTTTCTGCTTCTTTGTTCATTTTATATTGTGTATGTGCTTTAATGATTGGGTCAATTTTCATTTTCATACATTCTTTGTAGTTATCAACAACGGATTTATTGGGTTCTATTAATGATGCAAATGGCATAACATGTAATTTACATCTTGAATTTTTCCAATCTTTTTTCCATATTTGTGACATATTGTATGCAATTACTGCTATTGTAATAGTAGCTGTTAGAGCTGATAAAGACAAAATTTGAAAAACACCATATGGTAATCTAGTACAGCTATTACAGGATTTGTTTCCCATTGTATTTAAACTATATTTTTTTTGCTAGGTTAATTTGTTTGATAATTTTATAATATTTTCATACCAAGAGTCGTATATAATTGATGGTATCGAGAGAGTGTGTAGCTGTGACCATTGAATAATAGTATTTGCGTATGTATTATTATCTGTATTACTATTTATCAATTTGTAAAATACATCGTCTGAATCTACGCATGTGCCTTTTATTTTTGAATTTGATTTTGGATGAATAGTAAAACTGACCATTTTATTTAGTAAAACTGCTGGAACAACGTGCATGGATGCTGTTAGAAATACAAATTTAACACGTTTTTCTGACATTCTATCTTCCAAAAAATGAACAAAATTGTCATTTAGTGACTCATTTTGCTGATGTATTATTATAACTTTAGGTTTTGTATCATTATCTGCAACTACTGGTTGTAGATTACAAAATGCGGTGATCATTTGTACCAAATGTGACTCGCTAATGTTATCTAGTATATGTATTTGCATAATCATACTTTTGTTATCATAATGGTCTGAGATAACTTCATTTACAACATCCAGTACATCATCGCTATGTGGTCCACAAAAGTGAAAATGTGGAAATTTACCTTGTGAAACAATACTTTTAAGCACAGACACTAACAATTCCTGCTTGGCCATATTGACTTTATATTACTTATTGACATTAGGATTCGTTTAAGCAAAAAAATATATATAATTTTAATGGATGAAATAAATAGTGACTATGTAATATTGTCTTTAACAGAGAATTGTAAGTTATTGCAGTGGGATATTAAGTCTGGTGCTCTATATTCAGAAAAAATTGTTGAAAATCCAGATGAAAAGTCGTTGTGCAATGATGTTATAAGTGCTCAATATTGTTCAAATGGTCAAAAAATTGTTGTTCTATGTAATTTTTATCTATTTATATTTGATTCAAATACTGGTGAAGAAATACATAAAATACAAATGAATGGTCCTAACGACGATGGAATTGTCGGTAGAGCAGCGGCTCTGTCCGTCTCGGAGAGTACCGGGTATGTTGCAATTGGAAAAAATTATGAAAGTATTGGTGATGATGGTGAAGATAGTAAGGTATTAATGTATGATATTAATAGTGATAGTATTTCTTCACCAGTTGATGAGTATGTTTGTACGAGTAATTCCATTGAGTTTTTGAAAATAAGTAATAATGGTGAATATGTAATTGTTGTACTAGATGGTGGGAATGAATTTTATGATTTTAAGTTTTTAACTGATACTGATGATGATGAACAATATGTTGAACTAGAAGGAATTTTAACTTGTGCAAATTTTTCGAATGATGATAAATTATTATTATGTGGCGATCAGGATGGCAATATAATCATATATCATACAGCAATACAACTTGTCGAAGGAGGAATACAAGAACTTGAAATATTATATACATTTAATGACGTATTTTCTGATATGGTGTCAGATTGCAGATTTTTAAAAAGTACGTTGGGTAGTATTTCTGTTGGTTTAGCAGCGCCGGCACAGCCTGGTGCACCGGATGTAATACTAACTTGTTCTACTTCTGGAGAGATATCATTATTACGTATTGATGGTGGAGTAATTCTAAATATAGATGTTCAAGAAAAGTTGTATTACAAAAATTACTTTAATAATTTTTATAGTAGAGCTATTGTTCCCGGTGTATCGTCTGAACCAATATCTGTTAATTTAATTGTATCAAAATATGAAGGATACCAATCATGTGATACATGTATAATGTGTGAAGATGAATCTATGATAATAGTAAATGTGCACAATCATTCGTTTGGAGATAACTCTTTAATATGTGTATTTGATTTAAGAGGTAATTTATTGAAAGTATTAGAAGAATTTCCCGAGAATGGTCATATATTATCTTTATCTTCTAAACCAATAAATTATGATATAAAGAGAGAAAAGAGTGCATCTTTATTGCGTTCTATTGCAATAAATGAAACTAGTTCTATTGTAGAATCAATAGATGCATTACTGACAAATATAAATAATAATGAAAACATAGAAATACTTGAAAAAACAAAGAGAGATTTATTAGAAGCTCAAAATAAGAGAAGTGTTCAAAGTTCTAGGCCGAGCACACCAATAGAAATGGTATTTGGTGATCAACATAAAAGGATCGAATTAATGGACTATATTCACCCAAAACCAAGAAGACCTGGTGGTGGGGCTCGCAAAAACCATAAGCGTCTAGTTTATTCAAAACGGTAAGATGTGAGTTTAAAATAATCTCTACTTAAAAAACAAAATCAATTAAATTAATGCATCCTCGGTTAAAAGAAGTAAATGATTTGATATCAATGATTCCTAAACCGACATTACCATTGCATTTTAATAAAGATGGTAAATTAGTAATTTGTTTGATAGAATTTAGAGTTATGAAGGAAATAGAATATGTTATGAATGCAGTACTACGTGTATATAAACCCGACGAAATAGGAATAGCTGTTGTATATGGTACACGTAATGCGAGCTTTGTAGAGAATACATTCAAAGACTGGAATAACTTGATTTTTGTTAAAACGGAACATGCTAATTTAGATCGTGGAACATATTCAATATTGCTAAAACAGCCTCAATTTTATGAAAATTTTTTAAATTTTTCACATATATTGATATATCAAACAGATGCCCTTACTTTAAAAAAAATACCTGAAAAGTATTTTCAATATGATTACATCGGTGCTCCATGGACATTATGTAATCAGTGCGCTCGCTATCCTGCTGGTAATGGTGGTTATTCTTTAAGAAATATAAAATCAATGATAAAAGTGTGTGAACAATACAGAAATGTTCCGTTTTCGAAGGGTCATCGTGGAAATGAAGATATCTTTTTTTGTTCTCAAAAGGATTTGAAATATCCAAATTTTAATAGTGTTGACCATAAAGAATTTGCTATAGAAAGGGTCTATCATCCAAACCCAACTGGGTGTCATCAAGTACACTTGACTCGTATGAATACGAGTGAATGGAGTATATTTGTGAAGGAGAATATAATAAATAATTTGATTGGTAATATGGATACAGATATTGCGGTACAGGAGGCCACTGGCCTCACGGAAATAAAAGAGAAATATCGTATTGGACAAAAAATAGGACCTTATACATTAGAACTTGTACGACCCGATCAGAATAAGTGGGAAATAGATTGTTGTCAACCGTACGACATTTTATTTTGTAAAACTGAAGATCCACTTACATGTGTTAAGAAACACAGTATTGGTAGACAGCATCGTGCCATTGTTCATAAAAAGGGAAAAGGTTGTTTTTTCTTTTCTGATGAAAATCATATTTACATTGGATTTAAAGGCTTTCCTAATGGTGGACAATCATATGCCGATATAATGGCACCGGAAGGAAATTCATTTGGTCATGCGCGGGAGTTACCAAAAAATGGTATAATATTATTGAAGACGGCTATTGATGGGAGTAAACCTACTGTTGAGGAGGTAAATGAAAGGCATTATATAAGTCAAGACATGAAAATTAGTGTACCAGAATTAGTATTTGTACTATTTACTGGCGTCGGATTTTATAATCAATTATTTTCACTTGAAATGGCAGTATATTTAGCAAACATTTCTAATAGAGCTTTGAGACTGTATGTTCAACATCCACTTGTTCATTGTGGTCAACCAAATCGTGCATATGGAGTATTAACAGATTATTTATCCGATGATTTTACAAAATATTTAGACAATGGTTTTAGTGTTCATAAATTTGAATCTGTTCCTAGGTGTGCAAGAATAGAACTAGAACAAAAAATGAGTAATGTTGTTTTTGTAGATAGAGAATTATCTTCACCAAAATTATCTTCTGATAGAAGAGATTTTTGTCATTCTCGTCAAGAGTTAGATTGTGGTATATTGGATAAGTTATTTAATCCAAATATAAAGAGAGTAAAACTAGAAAAGAGCAATGCTTCTAGGTGTTTTACAAACATTTATACAAAAAAAGAAAATTACATGCTAATGAGTAATATATGCAATAATTTAAGTAAAAATATAGACACAATAGAAGAAATATATAAGGAATTGACAAAAAAGTTGGGTCCTTATAAACATATATTGGCAGTTCATTTGAGATTTGGTGATTATCATAAGAAAGTAAATAGTATAACTGGCCCAAACAATGAAATAGAGAGAAACATTACTCCTTGGTTTAACAAGTATTCAAAAGTAATAATAATGACAGATCGTAAAGATAATCCTTTTTTTCAAAAATTTAAAAATAAAGTAATATTTGCAGACGAGTTAATTAATAATGAACATAGACAAAAATTAAGTAAATTGTTTAATAAAACAGATATAGCTGAGTTTATTGTACAAAAAAAACTATGTGAATATGCTGATTTATTTATTGGTTCACAAGGTTCAACCGTTAGCACTTATATTCAATATAGAAATTATATAAATGGTAAAGATCATGAAAAATTTAGTCATATGCGGTGTGGATATTATAATTCAGATAAATTGTGTCTTGAGAGAAAAAAAGCTGGTAAATATAGTTGGACTTCCAAAAATTATTTGAGAGGTCATCCAATGGCTTGGAGTATGTTTTTTGAAGATAATGTTCATAGAAAATTATTTTTCTCTGTAGATACATGGTATAGTCTGGCTGATAGAGTAGTAGAGAAAAGAGGAGAAAAATTAGGTGATTTTAAAGATAAAATTTTACTAATAAAAACAGATTTAATATTGGGTTATGTAAATGAATTGAAGAATATAACTGATAAATTTGTATTAATAACAGTATCAAATGATGATCATTGTATTCCATATTTAAATTATCCACCATCGCCGCCTGCGGAGGCTATTGGAAAATCTCTTTTAGAAATCCCAAACATGGTGAAATGGTATACAAAAAATGCATGTATAGTTCATCCAAAAATAAAACCACTTCCTATTGGTCCAAAAATGCAATGGTACACAACCCAGTTTAAGGGTGAAGACGTAACTACGCATTATAGAATATTTAATGAATTTTGTATAAATCCAAGTGAACGTTTATATTCAGGAAAGGAGAATTTATTATATATAAATTTTGCTCAAACAACGGGAAATTCATTGTATACTCCACATAAAAATATACGGCATGCGTGTCTTAAACAACTTGCACTCACTGGGTTAAATGAGAAGCAACAATCCGCAAATTTCGAGAAATATATAGAATTATTATCAAAATATAAATTTTCTATTAGTCCACCAGGTCGCGGCATAGATACTCATAGGAGTTGGGAAAGTTTATTGGTTGGGACAATACCAATAATGTTATCAACCCCGATCGATTCATTATTTGATGATTTACCAGTGGTAATAGTGAAAAGTTATAAAGAAGTGAATAAAGAATTTCTTGAGGAAAAATACAAAGAAATTTTAAATAAAAAAAATTATAATTTTGAAAAGTTGTATAGAAAGTACTGGATAGACGAGATAAAGAAAGGCTTTTAATATAAATTATAAAATGCCTAATGTTGATGTAATGCAAATGTTTACATATACATTAGCAGGTGCATTGACATTATTGTTAATTAAAATGGGAACGACTATAAAATATGAAAATATTGATATAAAACATCCAAAACTATTTGCAATAGTATTTTTGCATCAATATATATTAGATCCATTATATGTATTGATTCTTGCAATTTTAATGAAACCACCATTGTATCAGGTATATGGTATGTTTACTGTAATTTTGACACCGGCGACTGCCGCATCATCTGTTTCGGCGTATACTGTAGATGCTGATGTACCTTTTGCTTTAGCTCTATCGATCGCATCTTTAGTACAATCGATATTATTAACTCCTATTCTGTTTACATTAATGATGACTGTTTATGCCGCGCGTGTAAAAGAGGCATCAAATGCCATAAAAATGCCATATTTTCGTATGTTTATATTGATGAGTTATGTTATAATGATAATTGGTATTGGGTATAAAATGCGTCAGAAAATGAGAAGCGATTTAGTGGATAAAATTGGATATTATTTTCAAAATGGGTCAATAATTTTATTATTTACATCTATGGGGTTCTTTTTCTCTAGTAAAGAGTTTGCTCGGTCATTTTCTGCGAAAAATCCGTATAGTTATTACGGTTCAATGATACTAATTACAACTGTATCATTATTTAAGGCACATATTCCAATATGTAATGAAGAACCATCAAAAAAAGATGCTGCTGTGCTTGTTATATTCAGGAAAAGTCCTGGTTTAGCAATGGCAATAGCTGCTATGTCTTTTAGCAATATGGAAATGTACGGTTCTATCATTGGTTATGTATTTCTTTATAATTTTATTCGCGATTGGATAACAATGCCATATTTGATGGGTCTCCGTAAAAAACGATTGGGTCATTATTTCTTTTCATCTGTTAAGCGAGAGCGAGAGGCCCAGGAATCAGAATCATGTTCTGATGCGTCGGGAGTGTCTCTGGATGATGACTCGGCTCTGGACATAAGTGCAAGAGATGCTTTTGGTGTTCCTGTTGTCCATGACGACGTCGACGCGGATGCCTGCGCCTCCTCCGCGAATATAGTAATTGATATTGATGCGACGAGAACTTAAGTTGGGCAATCTGAATCTACCATATCTTTTACAAGTTCATCAAATGATGTTGATGGTTTCCAATTTAATAGTGTTTTTGCTTTTTTTGAATCACCTAATAATTCATCTACTTCTGCGGGTCTAAAATATTTATCTGAAATAAAAATTAATTCTTTACCAGATATAGCATCGTAACCAATTTCATTTAAACCGGTACCTTTCCATTTAATTTGGAAACCTCTAAGTGCGAATGCTTTTTCAACAAATTCTCTAACAGTATGATATTCATTTGTTGAAAGAACAAAATCTGAAGGTTTTTTTTGTTGTAGTATTTTCCACATGCCCTCTACGTAGTCACGCGCGTGACCCCAATCACGTTTTGAATCTATATTTCCTAGAACTAATTTGTCAGTTTTTCCTGTTAAAATTTTACCTAATGTTTGAGTAATTTTTCTGGTTACAAACGTTGGTCCACGTCTTGGTGATTCGTGATTAAATAGAATGCCATTACAGGCAAACATGTTATATGATTCTCTATAATTTACAGTAATCCAATATCCATATAATTTTGCAACACCATATGGTGATCTTGGATAAAAGGGTGTTTTTTCTGTTTGAGGTACTTCTTGAACTTTTCCATATAGTTCTGATGTGGAGGCTTGATAAAATTTAGATATCTCCTGTATGTCGCATTGTTTAATTGCTTCTAATATATTGAGAACACTTGTTCCTGATGCTCGTGATGTAAATTCCGGGTTATCAAAACTCACTTTGACATGAGACATAGCAGCTAAATTATAAACTTCTATAATAGATGGATTCTGTTTTTTTATATTATTGAATATAGACATAATGCAAGAAATATCGGTTACGTCGCCGTAGTGAAGTTTTAATTTATCGAATATATGGTCTATTCTTTGGCTTGTTATTTGAGAAGAACGTCTGATTAAACCGTGAACGTCATATCCTTTTTCTAATAATAATTCTGCTAAGTAAGAACCATCCTGGCCATTGATGCCAGTGATAAAGGCAAACTTCATAATGTAACAGATATAAGAATATTTTTAATATTTGATATTTAATTTTATATGTCATCAAAATCGATGTCTAAATCATCAGATTCTTGTATAGAACTATCAATATAGTCAGCCTGCATCGAACTGTTTCCTGAAAGCTGGTCTATTTCACCGTATTGTCTTAAGGACTTTTCTTCTTCGGAAAAATATTTATGGATAATATCTGCTTTATCATCTTGATAATCTCTTAATGATACTAGAACCAAATCATTTAATTGTATCCATACTCTTTTTATTAGAGTTCCTCTAATAATACCCAATCTTGTTCGCCCATCGTTGCACTTACACTCGCATCTACTGTTACCTAACATTTTGGTAATCCTTGCATATTCTTGGCCATCTTCTTTATATTCGAGTTGTCTTTTATCATGTCCAAATGATGAATTTTTAGAACGTTTATAGTTTTTTCCACCCTTTCCATTATTTCTGGGCATGTTTATTAGAAATAGTTTATATTTTTAGTCTTAAACTAAATTGTTAGATTTAGTGTCTTCTAAAGCCACCATACTCTGGTCCTTTCATTCTATAGCCTCCGTATCTATTAAATTGTTGGGGAGCTCTCGAGAAGTAGTCGCCCCCAGTGCTGCCTGTGTCAAAAGATTGTGATTGTGAATATTTTGCTTCAAGTTTTGTTGTAACAATCATTTTACCAAATTTGAAGAATAAGTCTAGTATAACAATTGCTAATATACCCAAAGCTATAAATAATAGAAGATCCGTCCATGAAGTTGTAGCGATGTCACTACCCATATTTTTTTTGATGCCATTAGTGTAATTTTCTAATGTTGAAACCAGTTTATCAATTTTTTGATCAAACTTTGCTTCGAAAGAGGAGATGTCATCTTTTTCGCATAATTGTGGAGTGTTTGTCTTCCATTGTTCTTCTGGGATAACTCCCCCTAATAGAGAACCTTTTAAAGGTGCGGTTTCTACCATACCTCCTGTAAATTCTTCGTAGTCATTAGGGTCTTCAAGTTGTTTTTTTACATGGTCATTTTTTTGTTCTGTTTCCATTTCATATGGACTACCCCATGCTTCTTCATATGAACAAAAAGACATTAACTATAACCAATATTAAAAAATACATAATATTCATTATTAGAACTGAAATAAACAGAATGTGTTTTTTTTTCTTTTAATTAATTAAATAATGAAGTTGTGTATATCAACCGGTATTTTGACTTTTTTAATTGTATTGTATTGTTGTATTGGTATTGATTTTTTACCAGAATTTATAGATGAAGAATTGATTGATCATCCTTTAGTAAGATTTGTTGTACTAGCGCTAATGGCTTTGGTATTTTGCTATGATCATTATATAGCTATATTAATTGGGTTTTCTTATATGTTGACTAAATTTACTTTATTAAATAAAAATAAGAAGGTGGTCGAACCGGTGGTGCATGCGCCTGTATTACTCGAAGAAATTGAAGAAGAAGGCAATCCATATGTGGCGCCTCAGGAGACTGTTATTGACAATGACAAGCAAATTCCCGATATTAACTTAATTGAGAATAATTTTGATAAAGATACTGTTGCCCAAACTGATTTTACGTCTAATAATCAATTTAAATCAGCTCAATCAAATATAGCGAATGATATTGCATTAAAAACCGAGGTTAGAACTTGGGATAATGGATATGGGACACAAGGTGGTTATAAAGAATGAAGGACCGCTCCGGCGCGTGCCGACGACAATGTTTAACTTTCTTCCGTGGGGAATGGCCAATGTGGCGAGTCAATTGGCTTTGGTGGATTAGCTCTGCTATATTTGCATCTTCTACTTGGATATCCTCCTCTTAACCAATCTGCCTGTACTGTTTCTGTAACGATATGTTCCTCTTTTTGAATAGTATTAGCAATACATCCAACTAATGGTACAATGCGATTTCTTGTCCCAGATGGCAATGTGCTTTTTGGTGCATAGGAATATTGTGCTTCTAGACGCGGTTCTTTTTTTAAACACGCTTGTCCAGCACCCTGGAAAGGTACGGTTAAAAACCCAACTTGTGGAAGGGTTATTTTTTTACCGTGTTGTGTTTGTAGTGAATTATATTTCAAAAATGAATCTTTATCAACATGTTGACCATCTCTTCCGCAAAATCCATATCCATCTCTAAAATTAGCTATTGGTATCTGTAATGCGAGTTCGGTGGCGTTTTTATGTTGTTCAATCGATGCGTTATAGTTTAATGGGGATACCATTTATTATACTTAATATATTTATATTTTTCTAAAGGTGTATCTGCATGACAGGTGCATCTATTTGTTAATATAAAAGTCTAACCAAAATGTACCAAGTGATTTGGATTTAAAATAGTTATTTTTTAATTTTGAATGTAGTTCATCGATCTTCATGTTCTCGGAAATGGGTGCTTGTTTTGATAATTCTTTGTATTTCTTTACCATATTTAAATCAATATTGTTTCGATAGTCAATTGGTATTAGTAGCTTTGGTGGCTGTGCGGCGGTCGCTGGCACACTCACTCGTTTTCTACTTATTTTTTTACCTGGTTGTTTTTTTGTTGTTTTTTTCCTAGTATAACAGTGTTTTTTTTTCTTATCAAATACACACCTATCAGAATCAAGCGATTTATCATCTGTAATGGAACACCTTCTATAAACTCTTTTATTGTCTTTATTGTGCTCTGTTAATTTGCAATATGTAGACATATTAATATTAAACAATTTTTTAGCTTGATATTTTAAATGATAACTTATAGTATGAACAATAACATCAAAATTATAAGTGCACTTTTATTAATTATCGTATTATTGTACTTATCGAAATCATCACATGAATCTTTCGGACTTGGCTCGTCAATCGCCGGTGTTCACGCACGACTTAAGGATTCGGCGTCTCTTCCATCTCCAGACCATACAATGAATCTGTCTATTTTAGAAGATGCTTCAAAAGCGTTTAGCGGTGGTTTGAATGGTAATGGTACTGATTATGGGTATGCGACAATGTTACCTTTGAAGAGTGAGCAGCGGCGTACGAGTGTTTATGAGGGTGTTATTCCAGGAGCATGGACTCCGCGTGGTCTTCGTGGTTTTACAGGTGGTGGTGCGAAATGGATGTTTCCAATACGAAAGAGAGGTAAAGAAAAAAGTCCTAAACAACCATTTACTGTCGTTAGTAATTATTTGTTTTATATTGAAAATTACAATGGAAAAATGGAAATACCGTTATGTATCGTTATGGCTCGTGCTGCAAAATCCAATGCTATTGTAGAAGAGGAGAAGGAAGAACTCAAGCAATCTTATATCGAAAAAGGTGTTGAGGCAAGCACTGCGCAAAGTCGTGCTGAACGGAGAGTTAAACTCTACAAAGACCATTTTTGTCTACCAAGATTAATATTTGATAATAAAACAAAGAAGATAGATATAAAAAATATAGTACCAGAGGAGGGTAGAAAATTAATTTCAGAATTTAAAATTAATGTTGGAACTGGTCCGTTATATACATTTGATTCTGAACAAAGAGATTTCATAGATTTTGGAATAAAAGATGGTATAAATCAAATTGCTTATGTTTTTACCAAAACGAAGGCCATTAGCGTATATATAAATGGAGTGCTTTTTGGAAATCTATATTTACGTGATGATTATGATGATAGAGATGATATGGTTTTTCATGCAACATCATTATTTGGAGATTTTGAAGGAATATATGGAAAGAATGGAATATGGACGTACGCCTCCGAGTGGGACAAGAGCAATCCCAATAGCACAAAGAGTGCGAAGCCCCGCCCCCGCGACCACGACTTGATCAAATTGTATATACAAAGAATGAGAAATAACAAAATTGCCGAAATTTATTTGAGAAAGGTTAGAATATATAAATCTACGTTACATCCTGATAATATAAGAAATTTATATGAAAATCGTGAAATACTAATGGTTGGGCCGAGAGCTTTTAGACAAGCAAATTTTACAAAAACTGGTGATTTTGGAGAGTTTACTTTGCATCCTGATTCAGATGGAACGTCTATGGTATTTGATGAAAATGGTGTAACTTTTGAACAAGGAATAAAAGTAAATGTATACCACGAGCGTCGCGAGTCAGGCGTCGCAGATGCGCCGTCGACGGCGAATGCAGACGCATCCGAAAATATTATAGACGCATCTGAAAATATTATAGACGGTGAGGACGAGAACGTCACGAGTGTCGGGGATGCATTATCAGGAATGTCTTTTACAGAAGCTTCAGAGGAGATTGTCAAAAAAGCCGGAGAGTTTACTGGTTTTAGTCGTGAATATCGTTTTCGGGTATATAATCTTGGAAATTGGAATGGAACTGCAAAAGTGAAGACTTGGGGTATTTACAATTTACATATTAATAAAAAGAATGAAATTATAATAAATACATTTTATGATTCTAGGCAATTTTTAAAATTGGAAAATGGTGTTATTTATAATTTATGTGAGGTTGTAAATGGAAATACTGTAAATGTATATATTAATGGACAATTGCTTAGTGAAGTAATTTTGAAAGCAAATACTCGTTCGAAGGCATTTCTTGATAATTCCATGATTAAATTACCAGGTTCTCCGCCTAGCGGAGGAATCAGAATAGAATATGTGGGTTTGAAATATTTTACTCAGATGTTAACACCAACCGAAATAAATTTATTGGTATATGAGAGACTTTCTGGTATAGAAGATTTAGATGAATTTGGTTCTAGTGGATTAAAATCATTGTTTAAAAATGTAATTGGAAACTTTAAAAGATATAAAAATAAAACAAAACGCGAGCTCGAGGCCATGTTAGAGGATGAATTAAACAAGTTAAGAGAGAGTCATAGACAGGAAGTTGCTGATAGAGAACGTCTGTTATTATCCGCAAAAACAGATTTATTAGAAATCGCTGAAAGAGAAAAATTATTAAGAGAACAAAAGATTCAAGAATTTTTGAGAGAAAATGAAAGAATTGAGAAATTAGAATACGAAACAGAAAGACGTATTAAATTGAAAGAAAAAGCTATTAAAAAACAAAAGAAAAGAAACAAAATATTATCAATATTACTAGTAACATTTATAGCACTTGCAATAGGAATTGGTATTTATAACAAATATGGTGATGATATAAAAGAATATTTAAGTGGTTTATTTGGAGATGGTGGGCCAAACTATAATTATATGAAGAGATCGCGTATGCCTAAGTTCCCATGGCCAAGAAGATAATTATATTCCCCTGCATGCAATTATATTATTATTAAAGTCAAAGGGTTTTGATATAGAGTTGTGAATTAAATTCATATTTGGAAATGCAGCTTGAATTACAACATTTGCTAAATTATCATAATCAATTAGACCGGGTGCAGGTACTCTATTTTCTTTTAATTCAACGTTTTTATAGAACACATCTCTAATACCTCCGGGCCTTATTATTGAATAATCAATCCCAGAGTCAATTATTGCCTGTTCTGCATGTCTATGCCAATGTACATTTTGACTATAAAATCCATCAAATATAAGTGATATAGGGTGAATATTACGAAAAGACGTTGCGAGACCGGTCATTCTAATAATACGTTCTATATTATTTCTTTTACATGAATCAATGATATTATTCATTGATACATAATTTACATAATATGGATGGTCATATTTATTCAAAAATAAATGAGAATTTAATGGATTCGATTTTCTAATTATACCATGTAAGTTAATAGACATTGCGCAGTCTTTCATAATATGTTCCAACAAATCTCCAGATACTACATCACCCTTTATGAATTCAGTATGTAATGTATTATCGAAAATAAAACTAGATTTGTCATAATTCCGAACAAGGCATCTGGTAGCAACATTGTTATTATCTAGTATTCTTACGACACGTCTACCAACTTGGCTGTTTGCACCAGTAATAAATACTGGTTTTGTAGAATATTGTAAAAGAGATGCTACAGTTTGAAAAAGTAAAAATATTTTCAATACTTTCATATTTATATTTTTTTAAAAGACTATACTTATATTGTAAAAAACTGAATAATAATATAATGAAATATTATGTCAAATGACGGGACAAAACAAATAATTAATTCTTTAATTATAGATTACGATGATTTGCGTATTCAATATCATGTTTTAATATCAAAGTTAAATGCTAATTCAGAACACGGAAAGAATTATGGATTGAAATGTTCATTAATAGATTCTGATATATTAGATTTTGAACCATTGAATGAATATTTAGAAAATATAGAATCAATGAAATGTAGAATTAAAGAATTAAAGAGAATAGTAAATTATTTGGCAGATATTTTAGAAAAGCAAAGAATGCATTTTTTAGTTAATTATTTCTGTAGTTCTGACACATCCGAGGCATTTCCTAAATATATAATACCTTTGCTCAAATCTAAATATCACAAATTGTACGTAAATCTTATTTGTTGTTCGTCTTCTGAAGAAGGTGAAGGTGGCTATTATTTTGAAGAAGATTTCATATATGACAACTCAGAATATATAGAAGAAGAATCGGTATTGAAGTCATATGTCTGCAGGCCCGCGGAGTCGCCGCCCATTAATTGCCCAGCATTCGACGTCCATTCCGAGCTGATAGAACCTGGTGTTCATTTTGAATTTGATTCATGATATAACATGTTTCTTATCTAATAAATATAATGTATCAATTGTCTGAAGGTGATTACATACGTATGGAACGATCTCCGTATGTAAATGGACATTTTTATTTAAGGTTGAGACCTGTTTCTGGCGAGCAGCAGCTCGCAGTGGTTGGTACAAAGACAATTGGTTTTGGTTATGATGAACCATATAGGGAAGATAGTTTTTTTTTATCAAATCCATTAACTGTTTCATTACGTATGTTTAATGCTATAAGGGAACCCGTTGCAAATAAGTGGGTTATATACCATAATGATTATCCTCGAAATTTAAAATTCTTGCCAAATATGTATCATAATGTTACAAATTGGTTTAAAATGTCCAAAACAACTGCACATGAATTAAATAATATATATCAAAAACGTGGAAGTAAATTTTTTAGAAAGCCTTTTAGTCCGGTGAGTACAAAGGATGCTAATAATTGTAGATCAATTTTAATGGATTTTATAAGAGATTCTTTAAGTAAAAATGGGTATTTAGCATTGGAAGATTATTTGGGTGGTAATCCTTTAGTTAAAGACAATATTTATGGAAATATTCAATATCAAATTGAAGAGAATGGAGATGTTTCAATAAAATCAAGTCATCCATGTGGTTTATCTTTTCCAAGTAGATGTTGTTCTAATGTTGTTAAACCAAAAGAATTAGCATATAGAGAACCGTTTAAAATGAACAATGATGTAAATACGTAGAAATTATATATATAATTTCTACTCTAAGATTAAAGGGTATGGTAAAGTTATTAACAAGACATAATACAACATCCTTCAACAATTTTATAAATAAGGATTTGCATAGAATCGTAAATGAAGTTATACATCCAGTTAGAGTTTTAAAAAATAAAGATGGTAAAGATTACAAAACAAAAGTGTTTTTTCATGTTGGTGGTGAAACTGGAAAGAAGATTAGATATATAGCGCCTAAAATGACTCCAATGGAGGCACGATTAAATGGACATACATATAACGGTATTTTAGAGGTTGAAATTGAAATTTCTGTATCTCATGGTGCGGATGACATGATCAGCGCGAGCGAGGTGTTAAAATTAGTGAATATACCAACCATGTTGCATTCTGAGTATTGCATTTTGAATAACATGAGTGAAATAGAATTGAGTAATGTTGGTGAATCCCAACATGAAAGAGGCGGATACTTCATTATTAATGGTGCTGAAAAAATCGTATTATCTCAAGAAGATTCTGCTAAAAATTTGATATATACTCATGTAGATAATGTGAAAAACAGCTTAGTTGCAAGTATTAATAGTGCTTTTGCGTCTGCAATGCCAGAAAGATTTGATTTAATTTTTAATAGAGATAATAATACTATAAATGCTAGAATACCATATTTAAAAAGTGAAATACCATTGATATTATTATTTAAAGCTTTGGGAGTTGAAACAGAAAAAGAAATATTGCAAATTATTTGTGGAGTTAATCCAGGACAAATTGGAGAGTTATTATTTGAACAGCTATTGCCAAGTATAAAAGATGTAAATGAAATATATACTCAAGAAATTGCATTAAGAGCATTATCAATATTAACTAAATGGCCAGCTACAAAAATTGAAGATAACAGATGGAAAGGAAATCTTTTATATATATTAAATAGACGATTTCTACCTCATATTGTCTCTAGTGATGATTATATTCAAAACTTGAATAAGAAGTCATATTTTCTTGGATATATGACTCGTAATTTGTTATTGACACACTTGGGTTTTATTAAAATATCAGATAGGGATAGTCTAGTTTATAAAAGTGTTAGATTACCGGGAAAGATTATGAATGATATGTTTCGAGAATTTTATGAAGAATATTTAATAAAAGTAAAAGGAAAAACAGACCGATTGATTGAATTGGATAAAACCCCAAAGAACGAGCTAACAGCAGGATATATTATGAATCTAATTTTAGAGAATAGTCAAGATTTATTTGATAATTCCGAATTAATGTCTAATATTAATCGTTCTTTTATGGGTAAGTGGGGAAAAACCCCATCTTCTCCACGAAATGAAGGTGTTTTACAAACGTATTTAAGACATACATTTATGGAAGCAATGTCTCATCTTAGAAGAGTTCATTTACATCTAAATGATGGACCTAATACTATGGAACAACGTAGACTTCATAATTCACAATGGGGATATTTTTGTCCGGTGGAAACACCAGATGGTTCTTCAATTGGACAACACAAACATTTTGCTCAGACTTGTACAGTAACAGAAGAATTGAGCAGTGATGATTTAATAAAATGGATAAAAAGCGATAAAAATTTTAATGAATTATCTATTAGTTATAATGTATTATATACTAAGAACATCTTTAACATATTTGTTAATGGTAATTGGATTGGTACTCATAATGATATTTTAAAATTTATAAAGTCTTTTAGAAAGAAAAGACTAGACCTTAATGATATGGATATTCATTGGTCATTTTCACTTGGATGGAATATTAAACATTCTGAAGTAAGAATACTTACAACTGGTGGTCGTCTTATTCGGCCACTTCGATTAAAAAATAGAAAAATATTAGACAAGAAAATAGAGTTATTGGGTTGTGATCCTGAAGTTCTTTTGAAAAATGGATGTGAATATATTGATCCCAATGAAGCGGATCATTTATTGATTGGATGGGGCTCTGAAGATTCTTGTACACATTTTGAAATATCCAAAACAGCATCTTTAGGATTAACCGCATTAACACTACCTTTTATAGAACATAATCCAATAGCTAGAAATCTTTATGCATGTCAACAGTCAAGAGCAAGTGTATCTATATATGCTTCGAATTTCAATAATAGAATGGACCAAAAAGCATCTTTATTACATTATGGACAATGCCCAATTGTTCATACAGGAATAGTAAAAAAACTTAATGACAATAAAGCGCCTTATGGAATTAATGTATTGGTTGCTATTGGAGCGTGTAGTGGTTATAACCAAGAAGATGCTATAATAATTAATAAATCTGCATTGGAGAAAGGTTTATTTACATCCAGCTATTATAGTACTCATTCTATTAAGGAGGAATCTGGAAGTTTTAATAACAAAAGTGGTAAGAAAAGTGGAGTTGGAAATGTAGTTATAATTAACCCTAAAAATGCTAAAAAGGAAATAGTAAGAATGAATAAAAGTTGGGATTATTCTATGCTTGATGAAAATGGTATTATTAAGGAAAATGTTTTAATACAAAAAAATACTGTTCTTATTGGAGCATATATGATTAATACAAAAGGAGATTGGGTTGATAAGAGTATTATAGCTAAAAATGCTCACGATAATGAATATGTTGAAAGAGTCTATTTGTCTAATAAATTTCCTAGAACTGGTAAAGTGTTGACAAGAGAGGTTCGATTCCCAATTGTTGGTGATAAGTTTGCTTCGCGTGCTGCGCAAAAAGCGACTATTGGAATAATTGTACCAAGTCAGGATATGCCATATACAAAAGATGGATTATGTCCTGATATTATTTTTAATCCGCATTCCTTTCCCAGTCGTATGACAATTGGATACTTATTAGAAATGCTTTGTGGAAATATTGGTTTATATGATGGAAAATTGATAGAAGTAAATAATTTCAATGGTATAGAATATCCTCATGAGATACTTATGAAATTATTGAAAAAAGGTAAACACGACCCTAATTCTGAATATAAGTTATATTCAGGAATAACTGGTAAGGTTGTGTGTAACGATGCGTGCATGGGACCAATTTTCTATCAAAGACTTAAACAAATGGTTGCTGATAAGATTTATGCAAGAGGTATTGATGGACCTAAAGATGGTATTACTAAACAACCTTTAGGAGGAAGATCTCGCGGCGGTGGTCTAAAAGTAGGTGAAATGGAACGCGATGGGCTTCTTGCGCATGGTATGACTTCCTTTGTCAAGGAAGTCTATTGTGAAAAATCAAGTATATATGAAATGACTATTGATGAAAATACTGGAAAGATTGTTCCATATAATCCTGAAAAAGGTATTATATGCGATGGTAATCCTAAAAAAGTAAGTGTTCCGTATCCTTTTAAATTATTAATGCAAGAACTATATTCTATGGGTATATCAACCAGAATTAGTACACAATAATTATATTCTTAGTTATGTTGTCAGACCCGTGGGTCTGTAGTGGCGTTTTTCTTCTTTTTTATATGCCAAATAATATGTTTAACTATTATTCCAACTGGTAAAATAATACCAGAAGCAAGCGTTATATTATAAGAGAATGGATATTCTGCTCTGGACCTCCAGCCTATACCCCTGACAAATGAACCTTGATGATAAATACAATAAAAAGTGTATATACTAAAAGAAATTAAAAAAAATAAAACAACAAACGGATTTTTTGACTCGGCGCGGCGCACGCTGGCGCGCCGGCCAGAAAGTTTACTTGTCATTATTATATTAACATATAAAAATGATGACCCTTCTTTATTGATTAATAAGAACAATGTATACCGTTTATAATGATTTATATCATATTGCGGATGAAGCGGTGTGGAGTGATGAAGAAAACAATTTGGAATTTATTAACAAAGCAAAGTCTTTAATTAAAGATGGAGCAAATGTTAATAAAGCATTAAGTTTATGTGTTGAAAAGCTTAAATATCATGCCAAAATTGAAAAACGCAGGGGCGACCTCGCCGCCACCCTGGGCGAGGATTGGTGGCACACGGTTGACGAGCTCTTAAGGACGCCGACGGACGAGCAGGTAAGTGAAATCAAAGCACATATTGTAAATGCATCAGACAAACATAATTGGATATTAAAAATTGTAAACCTTATAGAACAAGAAAAAATCGATGATGCATTAATTCGTGTTTCAGTAAAAAAAGAATTACCAATGCAAAGTGTTAATAAAAATATTCTTAGTTATTTAAGATAATTACGCATACTGCGATTAATAGCAGTGCGTTTCTTTTTAAGAGTATAACG
>TARA_B100001175_G_scaffold314967_1_pt1 | contig 26716 bp, 23 predicted proteins | sample TARA_B100001175 | Tara Oceans TARA_B100001175
CCCTTCTGATGTAGCTCTCTTGAGATAACGATCTGCCCCTCGGTGATGTATCCGGAAAGATCTGGAATCGGGTGCGTTATGTCATCTCCGGGCATAGTGAGGATAGGGAACTGAGTGATTGAACCCTTCTTCCCCTTCACCAGTCCTGCCCTCTCATAGAGCATAGCGAGATCTGTGTACATGTAACCGGGGTATCCCCTCCTTCCAGGTACCTCTTCTCTAGCCGCGCCGATCTGTCTCAGAGACTCGCAATAGTTGGTCATGTCAGTGTAGATGACCAGAACGTGGTAATCATGCTCGAAGGCTAAGTATTCTGCGGCAGTTAGAGCGAGACGTGGTGTGATTAGCCTCTCCACAGCTGGGTCATCTGCCAGATTTACGAAGAGCGCTGAGTTTTCGAGCGCGCCTGTTCTCTCTAAGTCGTGCACGAAGAAATTGTATTCCTCTGCGGTAATCCCCATAGCGCAGAAAACGACGACGAAGTCATCATCGCTTCCCACTAGTTTGGCCTGACGTGCTATCTGTAGCGCGATATCGTTGTGAGGAAGACCACTGGCACTGAAAATTGGAAGTTTCTGGCCCCTTACTAGGGAAGTACACGCGTCTATTGCGGAAATACCAGTCTGGATAAAGGATTCAGGACTCTGTCTCGAATAGGGGTTGATTGCGGCCCCTATGATATCAGCCATTTCATCAGCTACGATATCTGGCCCTCCATCCCTAGGCCTACCTGCCCCATCTAGGATCCTGCCAATTAATCCCTTACTTACAGGGAGCTTGAATACGTCCCCTAGGAACTTGACTCCGGTCTGCCTATCAACAGATGCAGTTCCTTCGAAAACCTGGACTATGACTTGGTCATCTGAAGTATCCAAAACCTGTCCGTTCTTGATGGATCCGTCAGTCAGCATTAGTTGGACTATCTCCCCGTACGAAACTGGTTCAGTCTTGTTTAGGAAAACCAATGGTCCCTTGACGTCTGTAATGGTTCTATACTCTTTTCCGCTCATAATATCACCTCTAGTTAGCCTCCATACTAGCATCTATCTGCTTATTCATCTCACTTACAAGATCGCTGATTCTGTCTTGATAGCCTTTTTCGAACCTTCCTCTCATCAAGTCGGTCCTAGCAGGTACGTTAACGACATCTTCCAATTGGGCCCCTCCTGCCATTGCTTTCTTGGCCTCTTCTTGGAAGGAAAGTATGGCTTTGGCCATATGGTACTGAAGATGCAAATCGCTGAATGTATCCACGTCATGGAAAGCGTTCTGCTGTAGGAAGAACTCCCTAATCATTCTCGCTACCTCTAGAGTTAGCTGTTGATCTACAGGTAGCGCGTCGGAACCGACTAATTGGACAATTTCTTGCAATTCTGACTCTATCTGCAATAAGGTGCTTATTTCAGTCCTGACCTCAGGGAAGTCCGGAGCGATATTATCCCTGTACCACTGGTCCAACGCCTGAGGGTACAGGCTGTAGGAGTTCAGCCAATTGATTGCTGGGAAATGTCTCTGTCTCGCTAGGCCTGCATCTAGGCCCCAGAAAACTTTCACAATCCTCAGGGTACCTTGGCTGACTGGTTCTGAGATATCTCCGCCAGGGGGCGAAACAGCGCCTATTACGGAGACTGATCCATCAGAACCGGCTAGAGTCTGCACCCTTCCGGCTCTCTCATAAAATTCAGCTAGTCTGCTTGAGAGGTATGCTGGATAGCCCTCTTCTCCGGGCATCTCTTCGAGTCTAGATGAGATTTCCCTCATGGCTTCAGCCCATCTACTGGTTGAGTCCGCCATCAGTGCTACATTGTACCCCATGTCCCTGAAGTATTCAGCGATAGTTATCCCCGTGTAGACCGATGCTTCTCTAGCCGCTACAGGCATATTGGAGGTGTTTGCTATCATGACCGTTCTGTTCATCAGGGGTTTGTTGGTATTGGGGTCTATCAGGTGAGGGAACTCATCGAGTACCTCAGTCATCTCATTGCCCCTCTCTCCACATCCGATGTAAACTACGATCTGTGCATCAGACCACTTAGCTAGTTGCTGCTGTGTGACTGTTTTTCCGGATCCGAATGGCCCGGGAATTCCTGCAGTTCCTCCCTTTGCCAGGGGGAAGAGGAAATCGAGGATTCTCTGACCAGTGATTAGTGGGACATCGGGGGCATACTTCTGAACGAAGGGCCTTGGATGCCTGACTGGCCACTCTTGCATCATGGCAATCTCAGTACCATCATCAAGAATGCATATGGGCTCTTTTATGTTGAATGTGCCGGATTTGATACTCTTGACGGTTCCACTGATTTTCGGAGGAACCATCACTCGATGCTCTATGGTCTCAGTCTCCTGCACAATCCCTATGACATGCCCGGGGCCGACTTCATCGCCCTTCTTGACCTCCGCACTGAAATCCCACTCTCTTTCCAAATCAAGACCATCTGCATCCACTCCACGAGTGATGAATACGCCCATTGTCTCTTCCAGTTTTGGGAGGGGACGCTGTATTCCATCGTAAATTTGTGTTAACAGGCCGGGTCCGAGTTGGACAGAAAGAGTCTGCCCGGTCCTTATGACAGGCTCACCCGGTCTGATGCCAGAGGTCTCTTCATAAACCTGAATTACAGACTGATCGCCGTGTAACTCGATCACTTCGCCCATTAGTCCCTCATCGCCAACCCTGACGACTTCGTACATTCTTGGCGATATTCCTATTGCGGTTACGACTGGTCCGGAAATCCGGTAGATTACTCCATTCTCTTTACTCATTATTTTCACTTCCAATTTAATTGCTTACTTCCAAAGGTCCACTCCTAAAGCGGACTTTATGGACTCTCTGAGGGTATTATCCTCTTCAGTCCCGATCCCCAAAACTGTTGGAGTGACGCTTTCCGTTAGCTGCAAGCGGAGCCTATCGGAAAGTTTGTTGAGATCTTTATTATCTACTACTACAACCCCGATCTCTTGTTGGTTGAGTAGTGACTTGAGAAGCTCAGAAAGCTCCTCGTCATTGGAGGGGTTGTATAGGTTCTTGACACCCGCAAGCTGGAACCCAAGTGTGAATTCCAAAGGCCCGACGACTGCTATTTCCATTTTTTCACCCCTAGTAGTCCATGTGCGCTTCGATTACGTCATCCGGAAGCCCTACAGCTTTCCCTCGAACTAAAAGACGGAGGTTGCGAACCTCTAGCGCCTTGCATTCGATGTAGTGGATGATTGGGAATGGCGATATTGGGCTCAAGTGAGAGAATCTCTTCAGCAAAGAGTGCCTCTGGTGAGACAGTAATTCGGCGAATGGATCCAAGGTATTCAGCTCATCTGATTTCTTCATGGCTTCTTCGAACCCGGTGTCATTGAATGAGTTGCTTCTTCTAAGAGCCTCAATCAATTCAGAATCATTAGTAGCCTGACTGGCTGACTTCATGACCGAAGAGTCTATTCTTCCACCTGGAATCACTATGGAGGAGCGTTTTTCCGAGGAAGTTCCCATTCTGATTGACCTTAGCTGATTAATGATATTCCTATGGTCTATTTCCATTCTTAGGTATCTGAGTAATTGGGGCTGACCCTTGCCTGATTTAATTGACTTGATCGCATCTGAGAAATACTGCATGTCCAGGGCATTTTCCATCTCTTCCAGAGTTAGATCGCCCTCGAGTCTTGATAGTGTCCTCCCCCAAGGAGTTCCCGACATCGCATCAACAGCCTCTTGGAGTCCCTCGGTAGACCTCACAATAGTAAGCCAAGGGGCGTTTCTAGAATTCTCCGATGGTAGAATTTGAGTTTCTATCATCTCATCTGATGCACCGCCATTAATCGCCCTGAGGACGGTTTTAGCCTTTTCATAATCAAATCTCTCAACATATATCCCAACTAGAGATCTGAGGTGCCCATGACAGAAACTCATTACTTGATGGACGTCATTGTCCATGTTGTGGAATAATGCGGCCTCGACTGCATCGGCACCGGACATCCTAGAGGCATACAGGTCCATCTCAGATCTGTAGCCCAATTCGCCGATACTGGCCCCTATCGAATCTGGTCCTTGTTGAAGCAACTGACGCATCCTAGTTGAGTCTATTAGCGAGGCTTTTCGAGCCTTTGCTCTCGCTGAGGCGTTGTAAACATTAGAACGCCCATAACTCACACTAGACACGACATCACCCCTTATTCTCCGAATAGTGCCTTATTGACTGAGCCCAGATTAGCTTTCCATGCTTGTTCCAGCAGGCTATCAAATCTATAGTCAAGAACCACGGATCCATCCTTTGATTCAAGAACGAACCCCCCTAGTCCATCAATGTCATCACCCATTGGGAAATCCGAGGATGATAGAGACTTGCGGTCGATATTCACTGGCCTAAGTAGCATATCCTGATTGGAAGAGCTAGCCTCCTTGATCAGGGATTGTAGCAACTCTTCCCTTCCCTCTAGATTCGGCGATGCGACTGTTTCTCTGACTGAGTCCCATGTAAGGTCAAGCTCTTCTCGGCGAGCGACAAGAGCTCTCTTCTGGTTGGCTTGCCTGGCTGCGGCGACCACTTCGATAGAAATCTGCTCGCTGTCCTTGGACGCACGAGCCTCAACATCGGCGGCCGCCATAGAGGCCTGACTGTTTGCGTCGTCTTGGATTCGTTTTGCTTCCGCTTTGGCGGCGTCGATGATTGCCTTCGCCTCGGCTTCAGCCTGTGTGCTGATCTCTTTAGATAGAGCATCTATTGACATTTTCTTACCTCAATTTCGATTTATTGGTTCCTTATTCCGCTTAGAGCAGGAATAGTGCTAGGAAACCGAAAAGTACGATGGTCTCAGGTAGAGCGGTGAAGATTAGTCCACTAACGAACTTACTAGAGTCTTCCGATATCATACCGACAGCGGCGGCTCCGATTGGTCCTTGGCTCATTCCAGTACCAATTCCGCACAGCCCTAGGGCCAGTCCGGCGCCCAGCTTCTGTGCATCCCAGTGTGCGGTTGCGGTTTCTACATCGCCCTGAGCTGAAACCACAGATGCAATCATTGCAAACGAGGTCAGCACCATAAGAGCGCTCATTCCTTTCATCATGTTTCTTCTGTTCATTTTTTTTTCCTCCATTTTTTCAAGCTAATGCTTGGAATCTGATTTATTCTACCTCCACGTATCGGGACTTCAGGCCAAATGGACTGAATTCCTCACCGCTTGAATCATAATATTGCCTCATCCACTCGACGAAGTGCAGTCTAGCGGCATGGATATTTGGACTGAAAACACCCAACACCCAAGCAAAGGCCTGGACTGCTAACCAACCAAGTAGAAGCAAGGGGATAGAAACAAAATCCATCGTGGTTGCGTGAGCTAGATCTTCAAAAATATGTGCGAGAGGCTCGAATAGCTTCTCATTCCCGGTCTCGGCTATCTTCACTCCCACTATCCCCACTGCGAACAGTCTAACGTATGAAATCACCGTGGGCATCATCCCGACTGCTTCAATGGGAGCAAGCCCTATATTTATTGGGAATGGAACGCCATGATACTTGTATAGCGTCCACATTAGCATCACTGTTGATACTATCACGGTTATAGCCCCGGGGACCATTAATGCTTCAGCTTCGGTTACAGTGAGGTACCCCTTCAAATCTGGTTGACCTAGGAATCCATAGGCAAATATCCATCCGCCTATCAAGAGTATCATCCAAACACCTTTCTCGAAGAATGCGCATACTAGTCCTATGCCACCGTGTCCGTTTCCATGTAGTAAAATATCTCTGAAACCTATTGCTAGTCCCATGAGGATGTGGATGAATCCCAAGTATATCGTCAACACGATTAGGTGCTCTAGATTTCCATAGTCAGAGGTAGGAGTAACCCGGTGGAATGGGAAGGCGAGCTCTATTCCGAATGGCAGGTGTGCCGCCCATGCATGTCCGTGATCTAGCTCGAATGGATACAAGAAAGCTAGATTCTCAGCGGGGTTGTGACCATGATGCGGGAGTATCTCCCAGCCAGCAAACTCTGCATAAATATAGCCAAAGATCAGAGTCCCGAAGCCGATGTATGTGAGGAATTTTCCTCCAAGTCTCAACATCTCATTGGTACCGGAATTTCTGATTACCATCCATCCAACACCCATAGTAATTAGTCCATAGGCCATATCCCCTAGCATCATACCAAAGAACAGAGGATAGGTGATCATCATGAAGATTGTAGGGTCAATACGGCCATATGCTGGCCTACCTACAGCATCAGTAAGTAATTCCATGGGTTTGCTCGTACTTCTTTCCTGATACGCGATAGGCGGCATTTCCTGATGGTGATGGTGATCGGAATGTCCGTGTCCGCCCCCTCCTGCCACCAGCTCGAACTGATTTGTCTCGGTGTAGGTACAAAAGGGCCTCAGTGCTTTCATAACTTCATCAGCCCTACTCATAACTAGCCACCCGTCTATGACGAAGGCGTGATCTGAAACCGCGACCCTGGTGGGGGCAGTTAGTACATCATGATCCCTTTCAAGGATTTCCAAGCCGCAAGCCAGTGCCTCGCCATTATTCTCTACCCACTCATTGACAAGTTTGGACAGTTCGGATTTCTCGGTGGTCAGTGCCATCTTCAATTCCTTGACATCGGATAGACGCTCAATGGGCGACCCCTCTCCTTTTGGGAGGGCGATAGCTTCGAATCCCACAGATTCTAGAACTTCTGAAACTCTCTGTGAATTTTCATTCCTCGTGAAAACGGCTACTGTATTGTGCTTACTGTTTTTCGAATTGAAAATCATAGCTAAGTCGTCAAGTTTGGCGGACTGTGGAGAGTCAGATACTGTACCAACGAAAGACGCCAGGGAATCGTAGCCCCCGAGAAGCTCTATATCTACGCCCAATGATGCGACCATCTCGAGTGATTCTTCCTCTTCCTCGACAGATGAGATCTCATTCTCTAGCTCTTCGATCCTTGATTGGCATTTTAGCAAATCTTCGATTTTTGACGGAAGCTCACTAGATAGGCTGTCCCTGATTCGAGCTTCTGGTACTGCCTTTTCAGGACCATTGAAATCTACTATGGAGGCAGCTGACCTGGCTTTCACTAGGGCTCTACCGACCTCCTCAGAGCTTGGATCTGGAGATCCTAGTGAGAAGCCTTCTTCGCCTCCGTCGTAATCGATTATGTGAAGGGCGTTTAATTGTGCCAAAGTTTCGATAGCCCCACTGAGGTCCCCTTTCACTCCTGCCGCGATGAATCTTCCCATTTGCTGGGTTTTGACCTGGGACATTCAAGGCACTCTCCGACGATTAATTTGATCTGAATGCATCTAAAACAATCTTCACGGCCTTCTCCCTATTGCCGTCACTGCCCTGATGAATTGAGTTTATTGATGAGTCACCGGCCTTGGAGACCTTCTTTGCTTCGTTCTCTGCGAGACCTCTCGCCTCAGAAATCATCCCCTGGCTATTCGACTCAGAATTTGCCCTTCCGGATTGGATGGTCTCAGTCGCCGAGAGCCTAGCTTTCGTGACTATCTCGGAGGCTTCAGACTCTGCGCCTGAGATAATTTCCTTTGCTTTGTTCTCGGCATTTCTAATTGCCTTAAGGACTGTCTCACGACCCATTTCATGCACCTATGTTACAAGGGGACCAATGCCGAGTTTATGATAATAACCTAGTGAGTCTCACATCGGAACCTAGCGGGTAGAGAGTGGCCTCGGGCGGGAACTATCCAAATATGTGTCATGGCGGGGGAGGCCTTGTGGACACCGAGACCATTGGCAAGGAAGACTGGGAAGAGCTCCAGAGAAACCTCGAAGCCACCATTCCAGTCTATGACAGAGTGAATAGGGTGGCAACGTTCGGACAAGTCTCCAAATGGAGGCGGATGGTCAGAGAAAGACTTCCCGAAGGAGGTAGGATATTGGAGGTGGGTTGTGGCCCCGGCAGCTTTGCAGAAGATGTAATTGGGTATGATTTGGTGTGCTTGGACCCCATTCAAGAGATGCTGAAAGTAGCTGAGAACAGAGTCAACTCAGCTCGTAAATCGAGAGGAGATGATCCTGCGACCTTCATTGAGGGCAAGGCTGAAGATTTACCCTTTGAGGACTCATCCTTTGATGCGGTTTGTACGCTATTCTCATTCAGGGACTGGTTCGATAAAAGAGCTGGAATATCTGAAGCCCTTAGGGTTCTGAAGCCAGGAGGGAAGTTCATCATTGCTGATCCAGCTAAGATTAATCGTTTTCATGGCTTCTTGGGATGGCTATGGATGAGGACGTATGTGAGCATGTATGCTCGAATGATATACAGAACTGGAAGTCACCCCTGGAAGTGGCTAACTAGGACTTACGTCAGCTTTGGGACCACCAGAGACTACGTCGAAATGATTTCTGAAGAGGGTTTTAGCAACGTCAGAGCCAAGGTTGTTTTTCCTGGAATGGTCACAATATGGGAAGGGACCAAAGCGGATTAGTAATTAGTCACTTAGCTGATTGGAAATATTCAATAGGCCCACCATCTAGGCGTAATCATGAATCCACGTACCATTAAAGGGCAGAGGAAAGTCAATATTCCACCTGGAAAGATGAGAGTGAAGAAGAAGGAGAGGGCTAGAATCCAGAAAGATGTCCCGCCATCTTGTGACGAACCGGGCTGTGGTTGTGGAAACTGATTACTATTCATCATATTTGAAGAATGAAATGCAGACTTTCCCTTAATGTAGCTCTGTGAGAATTGCATTTTGTTAATTCTCTCCTGAGTCATTTAGACCTTGGAGGGGGCTTTGAGTTGTTTCAGAATATGAAAAATGGCTTACGGCAAGTGACGAATCTCCAGACGAACGGCTTGGTGAGGGGATTGAAAGCTAGATTCAGGATCCAGTCTGGTAGACGCATTATCCAACTACCAATCTTGAAGGATAGCTTCGAGTTCCTCATAACAGCTCCCATCTGAAGTCGCCATTCCTTCTCGTACTCATGCAGTGAAGTACCGTTTTCCAAGTGAGAAACTATTACCTGACCGGCGATTCTTCCCCCTACCATGGCAATTGTGATCCCTGCACCGTTAGATGGCAGAACCATGCCAGCAGAGTCCCCGACCAACAAGTGGTTATCCTTCACGAAGTGCTTTATCGTGCCTGACATCGGTAGGGAGCCTGCTCCCCTGAAAGTAACATCTCCTTCATACTTTGAAATGAATTCATCTGCTAGACTGTTTAGGGAGACCCCCCTAGCGAATTTGTTCTGTATTCCAAGTCCTATGTTGGCACCATTGTCTTTGGGGAAAACCCACGCATATCCGCCAGGGGCCATTGAGCCAAAATGTAACTCCACAGCATCTCCGAATTGTCCCTCCATTAGAACGAATTTTATCGGGATCTTGAGGGATGACTCAGTCCAGTGATCCCTTCTAAGTGGATCGTTGTGCCCTCCGGCACCGACGATCACTCTCGCCTTGAACTCACGACCGTCACGTAGAGTAACTATCTCTTCTTCGACGGACTCAACTCTAGCCCCAGTGATGTATACCGCACCCTTGGAGGAAGCCAAGTTCACCAACCACTCATCATGTAGGACACGATTCAGCATCAGTCCTTCGAATGGGTACCTCAGAGGCTTTCCAGAAGGCGGAACTATATGCATCTCCGAGGTTCTTCGTGATATCGCTTCTTTGGGAGTCTGCAACAGGTCGTCTATGTCCGGTACGTTGGGACATAGTTTCCTCATCTCATCATTCGTAGGTACTAATTCGCCGCACTGGAGAGGCGAACCTATCGGATCCCTCCCATCAAGGACAAGAACCCTCTTACCTCCCTCGGCAACGTACCTAGCAACTGTCGAGCCAGCTGGCCCTCCTCCGATTACAATGACGTCCCAGACTTCGGATTCTTCTCGCATGGTGACCTCGAAGATCATACTCTCCTATTTCTAGAGATTACAGCCACCTCGGAAATGAGATCTTTGGCTTCTGAGTGAGGTAGTTTGGATAGAATTTTGAGGGCCCGATCAACATGATTCTGAATAAGCTGAGTAGTGTAATTGAATGACTCGGATATCTCGAGAAGTGACGTTAGCTCATTCCACCTATCGTCACTGAAATTACTGAGAACATCTGCTAAATGCTCCCTCTCGGGACCATGTAGGGTCGTCAGGGCATGAATCAGTGGAAGCGTCATCTTCCCCTCATGGACGTCTGTACCTCTGGGCTTACCCATTTCTGGATCTCCTGTGAGGTCTAAGAGGTCATCCACCAGCTGGAAAGCCCTACCAAATTCAGTCCCAAACTCATACATCATTTCTGAAACCTCCTTAGAGGCCCCTGCGACCATGGCCGCGCAAGAGGTCCCCGTAGCGAATGGCCCTACAGTCTTACCATCTATTATCGAGTAATAGTCCTCTGGAGTCGTAGTAAGGTCTCCTATGTGATTGAACTGCTGTAACTCGCCCCTCGCGATGTTAGTACAGGAGCTTGCTATCATATCTACAACATCCAGATTGTAACGGCCGCCCTTGGAGAATCCGAGTGCGAATAGGTAGTCCCCTGCTATGATTGCATGTGCTAGGCCGTGTGATGAGTGGATCGTGGGCCTCCCTCTCCTGAATCTGGACTGGTCATAGATATCATCATGAATCAGAGTGGCCGTGTGAATGAGCTCTGAAGATAATGCGAGATCCATTACTTCGCTGACATCCCTTCCGCCTGCGGCCTCATATGACAGAATAGCCAAGAGAGGTCTCAATCTTTTACCACCTGCTAGTAGCACGTCCCTAGCTAAATCCATAGCTGGAGCTCCCTTGGAGGAAATTGCCTCTTGGACAAGATTCTCCAGCTCCTCCTCGAACATGTTCAAACGCTTGTCTAAGCCGCGCTTGACAGAGAGCCTAGTTACCACGACTATCAGGTGTTAGGGATAGGGTCGCATATATCAACAAGTGTGCGTGCGCTTGGTCGGGCACAGTACGTGCTCCCTCCCTAGAGGTGGATGCGATGGAAGAAGGGCTGACTCTCACTACACTCGATTCTCCGAGTTGCCCGGTAGGCACAAGAATGGATTCATTCATAGATTCTAGGGACTCATCTGGGTTGGATATTACACGAACCGAGGCAAGCAGTCTTTCTCACGGCCTGGATATGCTAGAGACAGGGGAGGCGGATGTCCTAGCCTTGCCTGCGATACTGGTTCATGGAAACATGATGAGTATCCTCCAGGCGGGGTGTAAAGTCGTAGGTGCTAGAACCCCAATTAGGCCTTATCGAATCTTGGTATCGGATAATAAGATACAATATCAGCCCAAATCTGCAATACTCCTCTGTGACAACAAACTGATCAGAAGGCAGCTTAGGAGAGCCAGGGGTGGACTAAGAATCCTCGATCCGAGGGCATACTCATCGATTGCAGACAAGGGAGATGTCCCCAGTGATGCAATTAGTTTGGCGAAGTGGATGGAGGATTTGAGGTCCTCTGGAGATATTGATGGATTTGTCACCTCAAGGGGCGTATATGAGGGTTCCAATCTAGTCAGCAGGAGGCATTCGCTACTTCCCGAGGGATTGAATGAGGGAGATCCACATTTTCTTCCACCTGCTTATTCTGACTTAGTAGTGTTACTAGCGAGGAACCGGTTTCCGAATAGCATCGCCAGAGAAATCTCAGAGAAGGAGGGGGAAACGTGTTGGGGAGTCCAGAATTCTATGCTTGGGGCGCTTAATCTAGAAATGCTTGAGAAGACGGGGGTTATGGTCAGACACAGGCAGGTTAGATCACTAATAAAACAGGCCGAGGCCACTCGTGATCTGACTCTTGAACAAGTATGTCTCGATCCGGATGGAGAGGTAATAGAGGAGGAGGTTCATGTGGAAATTAGACTAGAGTTCGTATCCAAGAACGGTTCGAGAACCGTAGGCCTTCACAGAGTAATAAGGCATTCAGACCATGAGCGAGCGACCATAGCATCGCTGAGAGACTGGGAGACGATGATTAAGGAAGTTTCCAGAGATGTCCCCAAGGACTTCCACACCGATCCAGAGAGTCCTCCCTTCATTTTACTAGATGAGTAGTGGCGAGTAGTCTCTCCTCGTAAAACTGGTATTTCATAGGAAATCCGCACGCAATGGATATGACCATCATCGGTAGCCGAGCAACTGGTGTTAGTTTGAATTACGATGTTTCCTCTCTGGATATTCTTTACAGGGGGAGGCTGGTGGAGTTACGGGAACTCGCTGAATCCAAAAAGATCTCGAAGAGTGGTTCAGTCGAGGTCCTCAGAGCGAGATTAATACAGAGTCTCGCGTTGCAAGACCTAGACCTATCTTGGGACGGAATCCAGTCAATGAGTCACAATGAGCTTGGAGAAGTACTCAAGATATTCGGAATCAAGTCTTCAGGATCGCAACGTGAGAGGCGCCAGAGATTATGGCTACATCTGAATTTCGACTCCAGGAGGATGACTATCGAGAAGCTTGCTGGAATGGATCGAGATGACCTGCATGAGCTATGCATAAGGCTTGAGGCCCCCTTGACTGGAAACCGGACTGTTCTGATGGGGAGAGTGGCTGGAGTTCTGACTAATCAGCTAAATGGGTGGGGGAGGATCAAGAGGAGCCTCAGAAGAAACGGCATCAAAGTACCGCTAGATTCTATGAAAATCGAGACTGATGAGATTGAAGATGGGTCGCTAAATCTAGTTGGGACTGATTTCCATTCTGATTCGCCCATTGCGGTTATCGAGGATGCCTATGACTCACTCGTCTTGGGGATAGATACCCTTGACCAAGTTACTCAGGAAGACCTCAGAGTGATTTCAGCATCTGTTGGCGATCTTGACAGAGTGATAGGTACGATCTTGAGAGGTAGCGGTGGAATCTGGGGGGAGAATCAAAAGGAGCTCCTGCTCAGACTTGCAAAGCGCAGGGGGTGGCCTGTGAGCGAGGAAATAGTAAAGTCCAGATTCATGCGTATTTCCACTGATATCGCAGAAATCAGAGGAGCCAGAATAGGGAACTTCGCAAAGCTAACTGGGAACTCTTATCTCAGAGAAAAGGTCGTCTCTGAGACCTCAATGAAGAGGATTAGGGATAAGATGAATCAAGCATCGTTTTTACTTGATGGAACCCGTAGCTAGAGTATCTGGAAGAATCCGAACCTAGGCTCGATTATCGTACCATCGACATCCCTCATTCCTTCAAGGGCGTCCTCTGCTTCCTCCCTGGAGAAGCCGGACTGAATGCACGAAAGAATAATCGTGTCATATTCGGCTCCTTCTCCTCTGTCTGATGCCTTTATTGCGCTTATGATAGTCGTGGATAAGTCCCCTTCGGGCTCTATATGTACTTTGGAAACGGACTCGGTTTCTGAATCTGGCATATTCACTTGAACTGAGTTAGCGGGAGGAGGGGAGTCGGCCATACTGGATCTCCCAGATGCGATTGACAGGGCCTGAAGAACACCTACCCTGTAGTTCTCGGTATCAAATTCTGGATAGTGGGATCTAGCTTGGACTAGTCCGTTGATGATATCAGAAGGGATTCCTGAGTCTTCCATATCCCTAGGGGTAGTCTCGACGCCCACGGAGTCTTCGTATGCCTTGATCCTCCTGAGTGTGGAGTCGGCCGCATCTACAAGCCATCTGGAATACCTCTCTTTGTCTATGATTGCCAGTTGCTCAACTCTGAGGGATGTGAATACCCCTCCATCCTCTGTCTCGAACCATCTTGCCTTGCCTGCTAGGGAGATAAGAAATCTATCCCCTGACTCGAATCTAGCAAGGAGCTCCTCTGCCTCGGCATGCATCTCTTCTTGGAATGGGGCGATATTGAACACGTGATTTCCTGTCGGATCTCGGATGTGCCCGGAATAACTAGGACCGTTGTCGCCGTCTCTTCTCTCCATTCTGTCGATTACACCTGCAACAAGTGCCCTATTCACCCTAGCACCGAGTTTTGTAATGACGAAGGATGGATCAAACTCACCGGCACCCATCTCAGTAAGAGAGGCTTCGGAGTACTCATGCGCGAGCATCCTGATGGCACTTTGACGAATTCTCCTCTGGGGCTCCATCACATGACCACCTCCCACTTTTCGATGATCATATCCGCGGCTTGAGATGCTGTCAGGCCATCTCCCTGTACGCTATCAGCAAGTAGCATCGCACCTTGATCATCTATGAGTGCTAGGCCATTGACTGAGACGCTCATTCCTAACGATTGCTCCCTGACTGAGGTAAGGAAAGACTCTTGTCCATCCTTGGATATCTTTTCCGCTACTTCCGCTTGGGTCATTCCCAGAAACTTCTCTGCTGGTTCCTTGGAAAGCAAGAGAGATACGTTGGATACCCCATTATCCAGTACCATTCGGATTCGCAGATCCTCTTCTCCCCTCTGTGGTCCGTGATCAATGCAACTTCCATCTCTGAGTCTCTTCCGACATTTCCTTTCCCTATCCGGTAGCTTCACGGGACATCTTTCAATTATTCCCGAGTCTCCAGTAACCAGTACCACAGTCCCAGTGGTCCTGATTCCTCTTCTGGTGCCTCCCGATACTAGTTCAGTAAGTCCGACATCGACCCAGTGATCCCCCGGATCTATCTTCTCCCAAGTGGGGCTTTCCAGATTTGTAGCCTGGGCCAGATCATCAATAACGAGATCTGGGGATCCCTGCCAAGATTGAACCCTAGCTTCCTTGAGGTGTATGAAGTCACCTGGCTTTGGATCGAAGTCGCACCAAGCCGTTAGCCTGCATCTCCCAGTAGGATCCATCACATCTCCACTTCGGACGACCTTCTCAGAGCCATCATTGGAGGTAAATGTCCTCTGATACCAAGATTCAACTTGGAGGGTTATCTCAACATCCCTCATACCGTTTCTAAGGCCGGAAATAGTACTGCTCGTAGTGGAAGCTAGATCCTCCATACTTGCAAAGGAGTTGTCATGGAACACCTCCACTCTTGTGGTGTCTCCAATGTTTACCTCCGGGGTATCCCTGAACCTCCTTATTGATGCCCCCTCTATCTTCAGAAGAGTGCCCGGCTCGTAATCAAATTCTGACCATGAAAGCATGCCTATGCTTCCAGTGTCATCTGCTAAGCGACCTCTGACAACATGAAGCTCTCCCGATCCGTCCCTCTTCACTATTACATCGGGCTTCGTAGAGAGGACCCTAGCAACAATGTTCACGAAGCCCTCTGATTGGGATGCCTTCTGGATATTGATTGGCTCGTCAGATGACTGTAGATTGGCTTGTCCACCCTCCCTTAAGACGGAAATCCTTGAGGTCCTGTTGATATTGATTGATTTCTTGTCGTTCCACTCGTTAACAGACACCCCTTCCAGTCGTACTACTGAACCAGGAGTGAGATTCTGACTATGGCCGCCCCAGTCTTTGTAGTCCCACCTGTCCCTCTTCTCCCCGGGCTCCCAAGGATTATCTTCAATCCATCCAAAGGCGATCTGCCTCTCTTCTCCTGTCTTCATCTTCTGCATTCTTGGAGTGTAGGAAACGACTGCTACTTCGATAGTGACATTCCTGTCATCCGAGCCTAGTTCAGAAAATCTGTCAACCTTCTTGACGGAGGGAGGGGCGGATTTGGCAGATGATGTTCCAGTCAGCTCGATACCAGCCGCGGCTTGGAACTTTCTGATTACCGACCTCAGAGCGTCCTCGGGAGGTATGAGGAACTCCTCCTCGTATCTCCTAAATTCCTCTATAATCTCATTTTCATCTGCATCCTTACATTCTTGCTTCACAGTAGCTACCAAGTTTGCATACTTGCCTTCTCCAGTCATTTCTCTGCCTCCTACGTGAGGAAAGCTGAGTCTAACTGGCCCAAATTGGCGGTTCCCGTGAGAACGGGAATCCCTAGTGATTCACGGATGACAACACAACGTGCGGTTTGGGGAAGACTCAGCACTTCATCACCTCAGGTTAGAATGGTTTTCATCGGCGGTTCATGAAGGTGTTCATTGGCTAAGGGCGGAATACCGACGTGATTAATCGGGATAACCCCCTCTCCGGGCCGTGAACGTAGGCGAGCATTGCAGATTCGGAGTCCTTACAGCTTCAGACAGGGCTAGCTCGGGAGAGTACGAAGACATTAGTGGCCCATCCATTGAAGAGTTCCTCGAAGAGGCATTGACGTCCTCCTGGCAGGTGGAGAGGATGGTGGTTCCAGATGACATGGAAACAATAGGCGCCTCATTGATTGAACTTGTTGATGTCAGAGGATGCTCTGTGGTTGTTACAACAGGAGGGACGGGGCCATCACCCAGGGATGTGACGCCCGAGGCAACCTCAATGGTATGCGAAAAGATGCTTCCTGGATTTGGGGAGAAGATGCGTTCAGTATCTCTGAAATATGTCCCTACGGCTATTCTCTCCAGACAAGTTGCTGGGATAAGAGGGGAATCCCTGATAATCAACCTACCAGGCTCCCCCAAGTCAATTAGGGAAATTCTGAGTGAGGTTTTCAATGCGGTCCCATACTGTGTGGATTTGATCGGTGGGCCATATATTACCACTGACTCTTCAGTGGTTGAGTCCTTTCGTCCACCTCATGCGACACGCGAATGATTCAACAGGTGATGGCCACTCGGAGTGGCATGGCGAAGATGAAGTCGGGAAAAATTAGCAGCGATAGGAAAAATGACGAGTTGCGTGATGTGCACGTGACTTTGGACTTCACCCCGAACGCTCTTTCCTCCCTGTTGTACAAACAAGGCGAAACAATAATTCTGGTCTGTGTTACGAAGGCTCCCTCACTTCCAAGATGGTTCCCGAAAAACTCGGATAGGGGATGGGTCCACGCAGAGTATTCACTCCTTCCCGGTTCAACTGACTCGAGGTTCAGGAGAGAGAGAAACGGGGCCAAGGGCAGGACAATGGAGATCGAGAGGCTAGTGGCAAGGTCACTGAGGGGAGCAGTTGATCTCGAGGCACTTGGGCCTGTGGCTCTGACTGTCGACTGCGACATACTGAATGCAGATGGAGGGACTCGATGTGCATCGATAACTGCTGCATGTATGGGGCTAAGGCTCGCTGTTCGTAGGTTAATCGCCTCAGGGGAATGCCTACCGAAGGAAATGCGGCCTACAAGGGAGGACATCTCCAATGGGTGGACCGCCCCAGAGCTTACTGATGAAGAGAGGATGGCTCATGAGTCATCTGTGATGTGCAACGATGTGTCTGCGATAAGTGTGGGGCTGATTGATGGAGAGGTCTTTCTCGATCTGGACTACATCCTCGATAGCAATGCTGATGTCGATATGAATGTAGTCGGAACCAGTGACGGAATGCTGGTCGAGGTTCAGGGAACTGGAGAAGAGTCTACTTACTCGCGTGAGCAGTTTGATTCCCTGATGGACATGGCTGAAATTGGATTGGAGAAGCTACACGGAATTCAGGTCGAAACTCTCAATCAAGGGTGAATGACATAGTCATGACTAGGCACTAGTTTGGTGGGACTGGCCGGACTTGAACCAGCGGCCTCCGCATCTTCAGTGCGGCGCTCTCCCAGCTGAGCTACAGTCCCGTAGCAACTTCGCCACAATGGTCATGACTTCAAGTCTTCCTAGTGAATGGATAATCACTGGATTCCGATGTGCCTTGGAAACAACAGCATAAAAGTGTAAATTTGGCACATTTGTTATGGCAGTCGCAGTTCTGTGGTTTCGTAAGTGTCTTAGGGTACATGACAATGAGGCTCTAACTTGGGCTTGTAACTCAGAAGAGGTGGACTCCATACTACCTATATTCATCATAGATGACGAACAGCAGGATAGCGGGAAGGGGAATATTGGATTCAACAGGATGAGATTCCTCAGTGAATCTTTGAAGAATCTTGATGAGAATCTCAGGGGAACACTCGGCACTAGTCTGACAATTTTATCCGGGAAAATCTCGGATGCCCTACATTCAATCCGAGAGGGGCTACCAGGGGAAGACGTATGCCTTGTTTACGAATACTGTTCCGAGCCGGGAAGTAGGGAAACTGATATGCTTCTCGAGAATTGGTCCAGTAGTGAGTCTAGTAACTTTCGAACCAAGGTATTTCCCGCTATGCACACACTTCTGGACATTGAGGAAGTGGTTAAGTCACCAGGCTATAGAAATCCAAAATCGATTAAGGATATGGAAGGGATTTTCAGGGATCACTTCAGTAGGAATGAGCTTGGTTTCTATGAGGTAGGGGGCCCTCTTCCCGTCCCGAGCAAGAAGAAGCCACTGGCTACTTTGGCAGATAGGGGGAATGTCATTGAGATTTCAGAGTTTGACAGAATGATCCGAGATAGGTTTCCGGATAAAGGGGATCAGCATCACTACTTCCCTGGTGGGGAGACAGAGGCATTGGATAGGCTGAAGAAGAAGGTGTCAGATAGGCCGCAGTACGTGAACAAGTTCAGAAAGCCGAAGACCATTTCTACGAATTCTGAAGATGACCCACGAGAGCCAAGTACGACTGGACTATCCCCCTACTTGAGTACTGGTTGTCTCTCTGTCAGGATGCTATGGAAGGAGTGTGAGAAGTCTTATCTGAGTGATGAACACACCGAACCACCCGAGTCATTGCATGGTCAGATGATGTTCAGAGAGATGTTCTACCTGTTGTCGAGATCTGTTAAAAATTGGGATTCTGATATCGATAATGAGAACTGTAAAGAGATAGGCTGGGACGATTTTGATTTACAAAAAATGGTTGCTTGGGAAACTGGGAATACTGGTTATCCATACATAGATGCGATGATGAGGCAACTCGAAGAGACTGGGTGGATTCATCACTTGGGGAGGCATGCAGTCTCTTGTTTCCTGACAAGGGGGCAATTATGGCAAAACTGGACTTATGGGAGGGATGTATTCGAGAGGAAGCTGGTTGACAGCGATTGGGCCTTGAACAACGGAAACTGGCTTTGGCTAGCTGGAGTCGCGCCTTTCTCAATGCCTTATTATCGAATTTACAATCCCTGTCCAGATTCAAAATCCAGCCTCAATGCGGAAACCACGAATGCGGATTTCATAAGATACTGGGTTCCTGAGCTGAAGTCATTCCCCTCGAAGTATATTTTTGAGCCGCACCTAGCCCCGATTTCAATACAAAAATCATTGAATTGTATTATTGGAGTGGACTATCCACTTCCGATAGTTGATAGGAAAGAGAGTAGGAAGGAGAATCTCATTCGGTTCAAGATTAGTATTGGAAATCAATAGATTAAAGAATCCAACTAGAATAATTGTGGGATATATACTTGAGCTATCAATAACAGAAATGAGCCCATGGACGTAGTCTGGTTCAAGAGGGACCTTCGCACTAGGGATCACGTCCCTCTTTTGAGTGCTTCACTTTCTGGGAAATCGGTAATCTGCTTGTTCATCTTGGAGCCACAGCGACTCGAGCAGGAGGATACTGATCCGATTCATCTCCAATGGGAATTAGACTGTGCCACTGACCTTTCTGAAACTCTCAAAAAATCGGGTGCACATCTTCACTTCAAGGTAGGTGATGCCGTAGAGATACTGAAGGAGATCGACCTCTCACTTGGAATTGACAGACTCCTATCACATGAAGAAACTGGGAACTCTTGGTCATTCGAGCGAGACAAGAAAGTATTGGATTTATGCAGAAACAGAGGGATAAAATGGATTGAGTTTCCAAATAATGGAATTATCAGGAGGCTTCCTGATAGAGATATTTGGAAGAGGGAGAGAGATAAGAGAATGCGCCAGGCCCTGAGTGATGCCCCGGTATTCACCAAGTCGGTGCCCTTTGAGGGGGCTATACCGCGCTTGAGCGACATAGGGTACTTTCCGAGGGAGCTGAAGAATAGACCTGAGCCGGGAGAGGATGCCGCCATTCGTAGGCTCGATGCGTTCCTCAGAGAATACGGCAAGGAGTACAGGTGGGCAATCTCCAGCCCATCTCTCTCTGTGAAGCATGGTTCTGGCCTATCTCCGTATTTTTCCTCTGGATCACTATCCATGAGGAGAGCGGTTCAGAAGACAACATCAAGAATAGAGTGGATAAGAAAGAGCAGGGCACATGTGGAGGATCAAGAAGATTGGATCAAGAGTCTAGCATCCTTTAGGAGGAGGTTGGCCTGGAGGTGCCACTTCATACAGAAAATGGAAATGGAGCCGGACCTAGATCTGGTAGCTCAAAATACTGCCATAGACCTGAACATGGACAGGGTCCTGGACAATGAAAGATTTACCAGATGGAAGGACGGGGGGACTGGATGGCCGTTCCTCGATGCGTGTATGAGGCAGTTGAAATCTACGGGATGGATAAACTTCAGAATGAGGGCAATGATGATGTCGGCGTCATCTTACAACCTGTGGCTCCCTTGGAGGGATACGGGGGCGTATCTAGCTAGGCAATTTCTTGACTATGAGCCCGGGATTCATTGGTCACAGGTCGGAATGCAGTCTGGGACGACTGGAATAAATACAATCAGGGCGTATTCTATGACCAAGCAGGGCAGGGATCAGGATCCTGATGGGGATTACATCAGAAAGTGGGTCCCTGAGCTCTCCATGGTTCCAACGAAGTACATCCATGAGCCTTGGAAGATGCCCGATTCCCTCCAGGACTCAATATCCTGCAACATCGGCCGTGACTACCCACACCCGATTGTTGATGAGGTCGAGAGTAGAAAAATGGGAATCAGCAGAAGCTACTCAGCCAGAGGGGGAGAGGAGGCTAGGAGAATTAGCAAGGAGGTTTTGAAGACGCATGGCAGTCGGAGAAGACCTACGAGAAATTCGAAGAAGAGCAGGGCCACTAGCACTCAGCTGAAACTGTTCTAGAACAGATCATCGTCATCTTTGGAATCGAAGGTCATCATCTTGGAGGGGGACTTGGAAGATGCGGATGATGGCTTGGCGTCTTCCTCATCCTGTCTCCTCCTAGCCTCTGCGGCCTCGTGTTCCAGTAGCTCCAGCTCTTCTGGGGTCAGACCGCTCTCCTTAGCGAGCTTGATCCTCCTTTCATCACGTGCCCTGATCTCCATGAGCCTCTGCCTGGCTTTGTCGTAGTGTTGCATCATGTACATGGCGTCGTGCTCCAGAAGGGGGGAGTCCGAGATTATCGTGATATCCATCCAGTCTCCCTCTTCAGCCAAGAACTCAGCGAAAGGCTCGAATTTGAGATCTGATTTCTTTATCTGCGTGTAGTGCAGTGCATTGCCCATCCTGTGCTCTATGCCTGCGAAATGACAGTAGAACTTGCTACCTCCGTAGTTCTCCCTGACCATGTCGAATAGTTCTGCGTAGTCTTCGCTAGTCCTCATTGAACCGTGCCCCCTAGCATGGATATGCCCTATATTCAGCACTGGAACGGTTCCCTCTACGTGATTACATACCTCGAGGACCTCCTCCACAGTCCCCCAAAGCTCCTGTCTGCCAGAAGTCTCTATCCCGACTAGGGACGGTTCTTGCTCAGCGATCCATGGGAATGCAGTGTACGCTTCCTCGTCTTGGTCCCCCCATATCCCCCTTACTCTGTCGACTATGCCTGAGAAGATATTTGCGACTTGCTCGTTGGCTTTGGTGCCAGGTTCGTACTCTCCATAGGGGCCAACGTGATACACCAAGTGTCTTGCATTGATGATCTTGCCAGCCTGCATAGAGGCCTCCATCTTAGCTAGTGAACGATTCCTCTCCCTACGCTTTCCTAGAAGCTCGGCGTAGTAGGGACCGTGGAGGTTCATCTCAATGCCTGAATCCCAAGACAGTATTCCTGCCTGCCAATATTGATCGAAATGCTTTGGCTGAACTGGCCTCACGGTCTGAATTTCCATAGCCTCCAAACCCAAGGCGGTAATGTCGTCCATCCCTTCCACGATTGTCCTCCCTTTACAGGATAGGGGAACTCCTGCTGGACCTAGTTTGAGTGGCATGCTTGTTCCCTCGCGGGTCGGGCCGAAAGGATGCCCCTTCAAAAGGGGTTTCTGATAATTCGACGAATTGGGCGCCAGTAGGCGATTTACTTCCATGAGGCAGCGGCTCTCAGACCGTTGATTCCAGGTCCCGAGAGTGGAAGTGCGTTCAGGAATCCAGCTAGCCATTCCAGCCCTCCCTCATCATCGGTCATTTTGACTTCGAAAGAGCCGAGGGCATGTGAAACTCTGGCAGTATTGTCATTCTCTGAATAGCCGCACACTATGGGTATCATCGTCCTTTTTCTGACGTCTGACAAGAGCTCTTCCTTCGCTATTTTCTCGATGCCTGAGATGGCCTCTGTCGCATCTTCGGTGAAGAACAGTACATGGATCTGCCTGACTTTTCCAATTACCCGACCCCATGATTTCGAGATCATTTCACGATCGGGAGGCAAATCCACAATCATCACATTTCTACAACCCTCTAATTCGGCGAAAGTCATAGAGGCCGACCACGCCATGGAAGGCGATTGGCCAAATGTGGTCATGGAGGAAGAGTTGACCATCCAGTGGGCGGCTCTCATCTGGAGCTTCCAATCAATAGCTCCTTGATCGAACGAGTCGAATTCCTCGTCTCTTTGTGAGGAGGCAATTGAGCATGGGATGCCCATCGAGGTAGAAATGGATGCCAATCTGCTTGCCCTATCTGCTCTATCAGGGGTTCCTAAGGCCACTAATCTAGCGCCCTCTCGCATAAGCGGACCTAGGGCTTGTTAGTCATAGGATTAGTGGTCTGTCTTCCACCTTAGCAGTGCTATTGCTCCACCCATCCCAAGCAGTTGTTGACCGGCATCGTGATCGACTGATGCCTGAATTACAATCCCCCTGGAGGATTTGACCTCAGCGCATATCCCTTCCCATCTTTTTCGTGAGATTTCATCATCCTCCCTGAGCAATGAAGCGTCGATTATCAGAGATTCAACCGCCCCTTTTGATGCGGCATCTGAGATTAGAGTGATGCCATAGGTCACCGCACCGTCCACGGATATCCTCCTCAGCCCGTCTTCGATGGCCCTGATTTCTTTGACTAGGACGTGCTCTCCAAGGATTGCGTCTGCAGCTCCTTCAGTTAGTACCTCATTTGCGGCTGATCTACCTCCAATGGAGGTTGCTGCATTGGAAATAGCATTCTTGCATCCTAGGGCTCTGAGATTATCTTCGAACTGCTCCCTAGCCAATCCAGGCCCACATATCACTAGGGGCATGTCATCCTTGAAGACCATCCTGACCTCACTGGCCACATCCTCGAAGAATGCATTTCGGACAATAGATGAGCCGGATACTCTCTTGCCCCCCCCTCTCATGGAAAATTGTGAAACATCCCTTATGCCCCTAGATGTAACCTCGAATACCAGTACCTCGTTCGACTCTACCACTATTAGTCCGGCCTTGGCCTTGGTGCCAGAGGATATGGCCTCGTTTATCAGGTCTAAATCCGACTTCTCAAGGCCTCCTTCTCTAGTTATTTCTATTTCGTCCCCTGGCGAAACGACATGGGTGTGATGGCTACCGATGTCTATCTTCGCCTCCTTGATGACCCCATGGACCCTGAGATTGTCCGTGAATGATTGGAATGCGGTTTCATGTGCGTCGAGAACGATCCACATTGGCTTCCTCTCCGCGCTCTTAGCCCTACCGTCCTCCTTGGTCCCTGTAGTTGAGTCCCTTCTGTGAGAGAGCATCCCTACTGCTGAACCAGATCTGCAAATCTGAGCGAGAACCCACAGGTCATCTTCATCCTCGACACGGAGTCGTATCCCCTCATCGAGACGCTTGACTCTGCGCATAGAAAAACAACCTACCCGAAGACTCCTGTGAGCCTTCCGTCCTCGTCCATGTCCATGTCCATTGCCGCCGGTCTGCTTGGCAATCCAGGCATGGTCATCATCGATCCACATATGGCTACGATGAATCCTGCCCCGGCATTGAGCCTAGCTTCCCTGACCTGTAGGGTGAATCCCACGGGGGCACCGAGTACCTTCTTGTCGTGGCTGAAGGAGTACTGGGTCTTCGCCATGCACACAGGAAGGTTTCCGAAGCCCCATTTCTTGAACTTCTCTATTGATTTGTGAGCTGAGTCGCTTAGATCAACGTTATCAGCTCCGTATACATTAGTCCCAATTCTCAGAATAGCCTCCTTCGAAGACATCCCCGGATCCACAATCGGTTTGAATGGGCTACCTTTCTCCAAGTGGGAAGAACAGGCTGAAACTACAGAATCTGCCAAAGCTGCCGCACCCCTTCCTCCATCGGAGAATCCCTCAAAGAGGACGATATCAGTGGCTCCTGCCTTTCTGGCTTCGTCCCTTATGGCTTCTATCTCTGCCTCCGTGTCCGTGTGGAACCTGTTTATAGAAACGACAACTGGAATGGCAGTAGTAGCTAGGTTTCTAACATGCCTCCTGAGGTTTGTCGCGGATCCAGCGCGGACTGCTTCCACATTCTCTGTCTCTATCTCTTCTTTGGTGGGCCTTGATCCCCCTCCGCCTGCGACGCCTCCTCCATGCAACTTCATTGAACGAACGGTGACATTGAGGACTATGCAACTAGGGGCTACCCCAGATGCCAGTGTCTTGATGTGGAGTGCCTTCTCAGCACCCATCTCTGCACCGAAGCCAGCTTCCGTCACGACATAGTCAGACCTTGACAATGCGAGTTCGTCGGCTATTATTGAAGAGTTGCCGTGTGCGATATTGGCGAAGGGACCGCAGTGGACGAATGCGGGATTCCCCTCTAGGGTCTGAACTAGATTCGGCAGCATGGCTTCCCTGAGGAGGAGTGCCATCGATCCTGCGGCTCCTAGCTCTTCGGCCGTCACGGGTTTGCCGGAGTTTGACTCCGCGAGGATTATGCTTCCTAGTCTGTTTCTCAGGTCCTCGTAGCTTTTTGAGAGGGACAGTATGGCCATCACCTCACTAGCCGCGGTGATATCGAACCTTTCGGACCTGGTCACTCCGGTCGCAGGGCCCCCGAGCCCTATACTGACTTGCCTCAGGGTTCTGTCATTCATATCGATGACTCTTGGCCAGAATATCCTGTTCGTGTCTATGTCCAGCTGGTTACCCCTGTGCAGGTGATTGTCCAGGATTGCGGAGCAGAGATTGTGAGCGGCTGTTATCGCATGGAGGTCTCCCGTAAAGTGCAGGTTGATCTGCTCCATGGGGAGTACCTGTGAGTACCCCCCTCCTGCGGCTCCTCCCTTGATTCCGAAGACCGGTCCTAGAGAAGGCTCCCTGATCACGCAGCACGCATTGTGGCCACGGTGGTTCAAGCCTTGGTTCAGGCCTATTGTGGTGACTGTCTTGCCTTCCCCAAAGGGCGTGGGGTTGACGCTGGTCACCAGTATTAGCTTGCCCTTCTCTTCAGAAATTCCTGATGAAAGGGCGTCCCAGGAAACCTTGGCTATGTGCGGACCATGCATTATCAAGTCACTGCGAGCTAGTCCTAGTTGCTCGGCCACCTTCTCGATCTTCATCGGTTCCGCGGCGCGGGCTATGTCAAGGTCACTGTCCATGTTTTCCGGAGGGGCCATACATACCCGTTATTTTCGGTCGTAGAACCGATGACCGAATCATTCTCAATGGAATACGAGTACGGCGATTCGTGCCAAGGGGGTGTCGTTGATGGGTCGGCCTGATTACTGGGGGGTCGCTGGATATCCCATTTCACATTCGCTAACCCCGAGGCTTTTCGAAATAGTGGGAGAGAAGCTCGGTTTTGAGGATGTGAGAGCTGTTTTCCTAGAAGCCGAGAGCTTTGATGATTTCATGGATAAGGCATCAGATCTCGAGGGAGATATCTGGATATCATGTACTACGCCTCTGAAGAACTCAATCTGGGAAGGACTAGGCATAGAGGTAGAAGACGGGCTAGATTCCGTGAATCAGGTCGTAAGATCGAATGGAGAATGGAAGGGAGCGAACACAGATGGCGATGGTTTCGTGGATTCCTGTAGGCACATCGGGATCGACCCAAATATGTCCACTCTGAGGATTAGGGGCGGCGGCTCGGCGGCTCGCTCAATAGCGGTAGCGTGGGCCGGGGCAGAGGGAGATATATCCATGGTCAGCGGCAGACGGAAGCTCGTTGATGGACCATGGAGCGACTCAATCACGGAGAGGAGGGAGGCGGATATAGCGACCGACCTAGATGCTTTGCCAGGAGGTGGCGAGAGCGTCGATCTCGGAGCGGACAGGCAGGTCTCCATCTCTTACGCAGAGGGTGCGGGTATCGAGGAGTTCGCAGTGATCATGGTCGCGGCGCAGCATCTCGAGGCGTGGAGGACACTCTTCGCGCCCGAGATGTCTGCGGAGCTACCATCACTGCCAGCCCTGCTGGACCTCCTGCGAAAGGAGCGCTAGGGGCGCGCATGCCTCAGGCGTTAGTTATTCTTCGAGGCCTACGGATCGAGACCGGAAGAGACTCATGACTAGCACTGGGGAAGTCAGGAGCCACCAGGTTAGTATCTCTCCGGACCCCACCTCTAGCTCGCCGTGGAACCTTATCAACGACTCGTATCCTGGCTCCCCTGGTGGTGGGGGCTCGTCGATTACGCCCTGTCTGTCCTCCTCTTCTAGTAGGCCGAGGTCGTAGCCGACGGAGTCGAAGTAGAATGATATTCCTGTGATATGCAGTCCGAAGCCCCCATCCTCTTGATAATGGGCGAACTGGTCGATTCCGACCGAGTTTTCCTGTGACGCGGTATCGAATCCACCCGTTGATGAAGAGTCCCCGCCCTCATCGTCCCCAATGACCCCGAAGTCATACGCCGCGGCGATTGGGACGGCAGTTAAGATGACGACGGAGCCGATGAGCCATACGACGACCAGTCCCGTCTTG
>TARA_B100001175_G_scaffold65628_1_pt1 | contig 26068 bp, 25 predicted proteins | sample TARA_B100001175 | Tara Oceans TARA_B100001175
GATGGAAGTACAAGAGCAACTTTATCAACAGGTTCATCTCCTAGTGTAAAAATTCAAGGCGTTTTTACCGGTGTTACTGCAAATGGAACAGACTTTGAGTTTAGGTCTAAAGATGGACGACTAGAGTCACAGTTAATAAAAGCCGCAGACTATAATGGCAGTACTGAACATACTATTTATATTCATAGATTTTTTGAAATTGCTAGTATTTCAGGAACAACAATAACTCTTGCAAATAATTCTCCTATAAGTGTAACTAAACGTTTTGGAATAACAAGTCCTCAACCTCAAACTAGTACACATACGGGTGCTACTGCATCTGTTGCGGCAAAAAAATATGCAGGAACTGACTTTTCTTTTACCCCCGGAGATGTAGATCAAGAACCTTTAGTTTCTTTAGATGGTATTGGTAGCTCTTCGGTTGTTTTAAGTCAAATAAGTACAGCATCATTAGAAAAAGATGCTGCTTCAATAATTACATCCACAGGTGTTCAAGCGAGTTTAATTGATGAGGTAAAAATTTTAATAGCTTACCCTCAAGGATTGTATGCTTTAGATGAGGGGGATGGAGATAAGTTTAGCGCCGGAGCAGGTTATAAAGTTGAGATACAACTAGATAGAGATGGCTTTGGTGATTTTATGATTATTGAAGGTAACCAGTCAGTAGGAGGTACTTCTGTATTTGGCCATGGAGGAGACTATAGAACTGCCGTAACTTTTGAATTTAGAATAGGACTAGAAGAGTTTCAACCTTTTAATGCGTTTAAAATTAGAATTACTCGACTAACACAACATGATTTTAACGCAGCAGGAGGAGTTCCTAGATATGGTAGCCTTACTTTAACAGGAAACGACGAACATAAAATTATTGGAACAGCACAGCTTCAAGCTGTTACAGGGTTAATCAAAGAAAAACTTAATTTTCCGTATACTGCATATGCAAATGTAAAATTAAATTCAAAAACTTTTAATAATATGCCTACTCGTACATATGAATGTTATGGCTTGAAAGTTAAAGTTCCTTCGAATTATCAAACTCGTGAAGAAAATGATGGAGTAACTGCAACCCAGAAAAGAAATACTTCTACAGGAGTAATAGAAAGTAGTTCTCAATTTTGGGATGGACAATTTAGAGACGATTTAGTATATACAGACAATCCTGCATGGATTTTTTATGATATTCTTACAAATAATAGATATGGATTAGGACAATATTTACAAGAACAAGATATAGATAAGTATTCTTTATATAAAATTGCAAGATATTGTGATGAGTTAGTTCCAGACGGTCTTGGGGGAGAAGAACCTCGTTTTAGAGCAAATCTTTATTTAACAAAAGCAACGGATGCTTATAAAGTCATGAAAGATGTTGCTACAATTTTTAGGGGTATGCTATACTGGGCAGATTCTAAGTTTTTTGCAGTTATTGATGAAAGAAAAGAGCCTATTTTTAACTTTTCTCGTTCAAATGTTATTGATGGAGTATTTTCATATGAAAGTACAGGCGATAAAACTCGAGTAAATCAAATAATTGTTGAATGGAATAATCCAGACGGGGATTATAAGCTAGAACCTATAATTGTAGAAGATGCTGAAAATCAAATAAAAACAAAACAAGTTAGATCTGAAAGAGCAATCGCATTTGGTTGTACTTCTTATGGACAAGCTCTTAGATATGGACGTTGGAAGTTATGGACATCTATTAATCAAACAGAAATTGTAACTTTTAGTACCGCCATGGATGCTTCTTTTCTTACTCCAGGAGATATTATTAATATACAAGATGATGTCGACTATGAAGTACCTTTTAGCGGAAGAGTTTATGCTTATAATGCTTCCGGTCCTACTATAACTTTAGACAGAGACATTTCTTCACATTTTGCAGGTGGTTACACGTATGATATAGCTGTTATTCTTCCCAAAAGAACAATTTTATTAAATCAAGATAGTGCTACTATTACTACTTCGGGTGGAAATGTTAATAAAGTAAGAGGAAACGAGATAACTGAAGCAACAGTTGCAGGCGCAGCAAAAACTCTTATTCATAGCACAACCGGTACTGTAAATGGTGCTGTAAATAATTCTGTAAATGTTACTTTAGATTCATCAAATTCTTTAATTACTATTGGAGATACAGTAACAGGTCTAGGAATTACTAGAACCATAACAGTAGCAAATATAAGTGGAACAAGTTTAACTTTAAGTATTGCACAGACTATTGCCGATGATGCAACACTTACATTTGAAAATTCTGATACTACTCGATTAAATATTTCCAGTGCTGTTGATTCTTCCGGTGCTTTTTTAAATTTACAATATGAAGAAAGTACTATTGTAGAGGAGCGAAGACTTACTACTGGTAGCACTACTACTTCCGCAGGTAGAAATACAATTCCTTTAAGTTCTGCTTTTTCGGTTGCTGCTACAGCGGGAGCTATTTGGGCAATAAAACAAATTTCTACAAGTACAGCAGCCACTACAGCCTCCTCTTATAAAGAATATAAAATACTTAGTATAGCAGAGCTAAATAAATCAGAGTTTGCAATGGTAGCCGTAGAGTATTATGAAGGTAAATTTAGTGCTGTAGATGATGTAGAGTTTGTTTTAGATGCAGAAGACCCGTTATATCCTCCTGAACCTATTCAAGAAGTACCAATGCCTAAAAATTTACATATACTAAGAGAGCCCGACTTCAGGTTCTCAGGTGAAGAATTAAGTTTAGTTTGGGATGCACCGGATCCTGCAGGAAGTTCAGGAGTTTCAACAACTTATGAACATTTAGCTGAGTATGAAATTTCTCACACTTTTGGTAAAAATACAGCAGAGAGTCCTATTACCGTTAGTTCAGAACAGCGTAGTTATTCTTTTGCTCAAGTACCCAACGGACTACATAATATAGGTGTTAGAGCTATAAGTGGAAAAGGGCGTAGATCTGCTCGTGCATATGTTGAGATACAAGTTGATGATATTTTTAATGCTAAATATAACCGAGTATGGGGCGGAATTATAAAAGGAGGATACGTGAGTTCAGATGTTAGTATTTCTAACGCTGGCTCAGATAAAGGAACTTTTAAATTTAATATAAATGATTATGTAGCTGCTCCTTTCAGAGATGTAAAAATAGCAAAACGAAATACAACTGCAGATGCAGATACAACTAGTATTGTTCTCACAGCACTTGCTAGTGGAAGTTATCCTCAACAAGTTACAGGTACAACTATTGATTGGGGCTACGTCTTTATGGACTTTAGTTTACTAGATGCTTCTAGTCCTAATGCTAATCCTTTAAAACTTATTGCTTATAAATCAGATACAACTACTTACCAAGAAAATATTACTTACTGGTATGATGTAATAAAGTTTTTAGCAGATGCTGATAGTATTTGGACAAGCGTAGGTAACGTTAATGTTACAAAAGGCTCTGTAAAAGTTACTGCTAGTTCAAGTATCTTTTCGGGATTAAAAATTCCTGAAACTATAAAAATAGGTTCTTCTTTTGCCGGAAAAGTAGCTTATGTAGAAAGCGGAACAGTTTTATATTTAGATAGGCCTTGGTTAGCAACAAGTGCTACAAGTCAAGCATTATCTAAGCAAGAATTAGATATTGATTATAGAAATGATTTTGTTATTGCTTCGGTCGCTTTTAATGCATCAGGAACTGATGATGATGGTAATGCTGGTAGTTATAGAATAGGCGGAGGAAACGGAGGAAACTCTTATATCTCCCTTATGCCTGAGTTAGAAAAACAGGGTCGATCAATAGTTATAGAATCAGATGTTCAGTTTCTTGAGTATAATTCTAGCAGTGTTCAACAAAATGCTAGTGATATAAATCTTACTTTAAGAGCTGTAGGATTTCAGAGCGCTCAATTTCAAATTACAGGAGCAGGATTTGCTGAGGTAAGTACTGCTGCTACTGCTACTGAATTTGCAGATATAACCGTTACAAATAACACAGCTACTGTTAAAATACATGAAACAGATGATCAAGCAACAATAGACTATGATAATGCAGCTATTCTTCCTTTTACAATTACTGCTCGTGAAAAAGAATTTCCAAATAATGTAAATCGTCAAGCAACAGCAACTTTTAATCTTGGAAAAATACGAGAAGGATCACAAGGAAATTCAACGGCTTTAATATATTTATATAAAACTTCTGCAAACAATCCAGGAGCAAGCGATATTGATAGTAATTTTCCTACTGTTACCGTTACACTTTCGGGAACTAATGCTGGAACAATTACAGGTATATCAGCAGGCTCAATCTCAGGAGCGGGACAAATTGCAAGTACTGGATGGTTTAAAACTCCTCAAGATCCTGGCAATGCACTAACATGGGTAGTTGCAGCAACAGCAAATGGTAGTGGAACTAGTGATGATATTGGATATACAGAATGGTCAGATCCTATACAGTTTACAGGATCAGATGGTGTACAAGGTGTTGCAGGACTTAATTCAGCAACCGTTGAAATTTATAAACGTACAAATTCTACTAGTGAAAGTACAAAACCAATAGGAAATACAACGTATACTTTTGACCCTGTAGATGTGAGTTTTGCAAATCCAAATGGTTGGTCAACAGCTGCAAGTAGTCCTATTCAAAGTGCTCAGTATGTATGGAAAAGAACTGCAGCAGCCGTTGCAAATACTGATACTGATGTTATAGGAGATACAGAATGGTCTACTGCAATTATTTCTGCTCAATATGGTGCAGAAGGATCGGCAGGAAGACAAAATTTTGTAGGTACTTTGTTTTATGGTGGAGGTATAATCTCTGGTCAAGCAGCTCCCGGAGCCCCAAGCGGAGGAACTTTTACTTTTGCTACTAAAGCGTTTAGTGGAGGTAGTGGTTTATCTAACTCTTTAAGCACTACTGCATGGTCTTTTGCTGCCCCTACTTTCGATCCGTACGATGGCAGTGATAATCAACTAGTTTGGTACGCATGCACAATTAAAGCAATAGAAGAAACAAGTTTAAATGGTACTGCTACAGGAGGAAATCTTACTTTTACAGATGTACATGCAGTGCATTCTTTTAATGGAGTTGTAGCTTTTACAGATTTAAGTGCTTCAAGTGGAAGTACAGTTATTCATGGATCAAGAATTACTACCGGATCTATAGCAGGGCCGGGCTATAATAGTACTGGCAATGGAGCATCTGGAGCTAAAATTGTGTTAGATACAGCATCTATCGGTAATACGGATGCAGTTATAGATGTCACAAGTGGAACTACTTCTAAGTTTAAAGTTACAAAAGAAGGAAATTTAACACTGTCAGGCACTATAAATGCAAGTAATTTTACAGGCACTTCTACAATTGAAGGAACTAACAATATTTTAACAGTAGGAGCGGACGGTCAAATAACTATTGATGGCAGTAACCAACGAATTCTGATAACAGATGGAAGTAATACTCGAGTTAGACTTGGTAAACTCACTGATTAGTAACCACCCTAAAAATAAAACTTGACTATTTATGTCCTTTGAGATATAATTTCAGCATGGAGAAATATAAATGAGTGCAGGAACATATAACTTAGTGATCGATCAAGGCTCTAGCTTTGCGCTAGACTTGGTGATTAAGGAAGGAGGAGTAGCTTTAAACTTGACTAACTACACAGGTCGAGCACAGCTGAGAACTACTGTTACTGCTAGTTCTGTTTCTGCTACCTTTACTGTAACAAAAACAAATGCGGCAGAAGGCGTTTTAAAAATGGAACTTGCAGCGACAACTAGTGCGAGTCTAGCGGCCGGACAGTATGTTTATGATTTAGAAATTTTTACCGCAAACGACGCAGTTGTAAAAAGAATTTTACAAGGAGATGTAACTCTTACACCAGAAGTAACACGATGAGTACTCAGACCACACTAGAAATAACGGAAAGCGTTACAGAAGTTACTGCAACCGGTACTTCTACAACTGTTTCAATTACTGATGATGTTACAACCGTTCAAGCCTATACCCTTGCAGTACCTATTAGTGTTCCAGGTCAGTTAGCGGCAGAGAATGTAATTGTTACTCCCTATAATACTATTGCATCCACAAATTTACAGACAGTATTACAAGGATTAGCAGATCAAGATTTTCGCGGTGCAAGTGCTCCTACAGGTTCAACAGTTTCAGAGGGTGATACATGGTATGATACCGACGATGACCAACTTAAAGTCTATAGAGAAACAAGTTCTGGAAATTTTGCATGGGTTCCAATAATGGTTGGAAACATATCATCAGATTCAGACACAATAGACGCAGGATCCTATTAGGATATTCGGAGCAATAATAAATGTCTCAGACAATGAAAATCAAAAGAAGTACGGGAACAGGAAAACCTACTTCAGTAGCGCAAGGAGAACTCTTCTATGCTTATGGAAGTGGGGGCACTTATGGTAAACGACTTGCTATAGGAAATGTTAATGGCGGCGGTGATACTCCAGAAATTATTGGTGGTAAACATTTCACGGACATGCTTGATCATACTGCTGGAACATTAACTGCAAGCAGTGCTTTACTTGTTGATTCTGGATCTTTTATTGATGAACTTAAACTAAAAGCACAAGGAGAACTAAAACTTTTTGAAGCGACTGCTAACGGTACTAACTACATAGCATTAAAGTCTCCTGCATCAGTAGGCAGTGATTTAACTTATACTCTTCCAGCAGATGTTACTAATGGTTATGTCTTATCTACTAACGGTTCAGGAGTATTGAGTTGGATAGATAATGCAGCAGGGTTAGTTGTTGCAGCAGATAGTGGCTCAAATGATACTGTTACTGTTGGAACTGATACTCTTACTTTTGAAGGTACAACAAATGAAATTGAAACTGCTGTATCAAATAATAAAATTACGATTGGACTTCCAAATAATGTAACAATCTCTGGAAATCTTACAGTATCTGGTACTACTACTACAATTTCTTCTACAACAATTACTGCAGCAGATTCCATGCTATCTCTTGCAACTGGAAATAATTCATCTGACGCAATAGACATTGGTTTTTATGGTTTATATGATGATTCTGGTTCTCAAGATGAGTATACAGGTTTTTTTCGTGACGCTGGAGATCAAAAATGGAAATTATTTAAAAACTTACAGGCAGAGCCAAGCACTACTGTAAATACAAGTGGAACAGGGTATGCTGTAGCAACACTTGTCGCACATCTTGAAGATAGCAGTACTACTATTACTGGCGGATCAATTACAGGAATTACAGATTTAGCAGTTGCAGACGGTGGAACAGGACTGTCAGCAGTTGCCAAAGGATCTATACTTGCAGCAAATACCGCAAACGTACTTACAGCTGTTGATGGCGGTGGATCAACAGATAAAGTATTATTATATACAGCATCTTCAGATACTGTTTCTTGGACAAATACTATAGACGGCGGCACTTATAGCTAATAGGACAATACTATGCCAGTAGTAATTAAAGTAAAAAAGAGTGAAACAGCTCTTTCTAAGCCTACGTCAAGTGATATAGCTGTAGGCGAAATTGCACTTAATGCGAAAGACCAACGAATTTTTGTCCGTGATGCCAATGGAGATATTATTACTATTGGAGAAGCCGGAGGAATTCGTCATGAAAGTTCTGCGGTTACTTTTAAAGTTACAGTAGCTACAAAAGATGCGACTCATAGATATAATGGCTCTGGTTCAAGTTCTGGATATAAGATAGACGGATCATTTTCTCCAACACTTATACTTGCTCCTGGAAATACATATAAGTTTGATCAAGCAGATAGTTCAAATAGTGGTCATCCACTTCTTTTTTACTATGAATCTGCAAAAACTACTGCTTACTCTACTGGAGTAACAACTAGTGGCACTCCTGGGTCATCGGGAGCATATACACAAATTGTAGTATCTGACGCCACACCGTTAGTATTACACTATCAATGCTCTTCCCACGGTTTAATGGGAAATCAAATTGTTACAAATACAAGAAATTATACAGGTGTAGATACAGATGACATTAGTGAAGGATCAAGTAATTTATACTTTACAAATGCGAGAGCTGATGCGAGAATAACAAATGCACTAAAAGATGAAGACAATATGGCTTCAAATAGTGCAACTCATGTAGCTTCACAACAATCAGTAAAAGCATATGTGGATGCACAAGTAGCTACAAAAGATAACTCTGATGAAATTACAGAGGGCTCAACTAACCTTTACTTTACTAACGCAAGAGCAGATGCTAGAATTACAAATGCATTAGTAGACGAAGATAACATGGCTAGTGATAGTGCTACTAAAGTTCCATCACAGCAATCAGTTAAAGCATACGTTGATGCTTCAGCAGGTAGCTCTCTTACAGTACAAGAGGAAGGCTCATCTTTATCAACAGCAGCCACTACTTTAAATTTTGTAGGATCAGGAGTAGCAGCTAGTGGAACTGGTGCAACTAAAACAATTACAGTATCAGGCGGAGGAGGTTCTTCGACTGGAAACACAACTGATATTACTCAATCAAGTCATGGACTCGCAGCAAAAGATGCAATAAGACACAATGGATCTAGTTGGGTAAAAGCACAAGCAGATGATAATTCAACTCTTGCACTTGGAATTGTAACAGCAGTAGCAGATTCAAATACTTTTACTGTTGCACAAGCAGGAAGATTTACAATATCTTCTCATGGGTTGACAGTCGGACAATGGTATTATTTAAGCTCTTCTTCTGCAGGAGGTTTAACTGCCACTGAGCCTACAATATCACAGCCAATTGTTTATGTAGAAAGTGCAAGTGTAATATTTGTTTATCCTTATCGTCCTACAAATTTATTATTAGACGGTTCAAGTGGTGTAACTCCAGGGGATAACACGGTTACATCAGCAAAAATTGTAGATGGTACTATCGTAACTGCTGACTTAGCCGATGATGCAGTTACTTCAGCTAAGATAGCTGACGATGCAGTTGTACAAGCCGCCGTAGCAGATGACGCAGTTAATGAGGCCAGATTACAAGTTAGTAACTCTCCTACTAATGGGTATTTTCTTTCAGCCCAATCAGGAAACACTGGCGGATTAACTTGGGCCGCAGTAGGAGGAGCTTACAGTGACTGGACTATTCTTACAACCACTCCTACTACTTTAGCTGCGAAAGGACAATATGTATGTAATGATACTACTGCTAGAACTCATACCTTACCTTCGGGTTCAGCAGGAGACTCAATAACTATTTGTAATGCTGGATCAGCTACAGTAACTCTAGGACGTACTAGTAGTCAAAAAATTAATTCAGCAGCAGAAGATGGTAGTTTACCTCAAGGCAATAGTGTTCAACTTGTATATGTAGATGACACTATTGGTTGGTTCGAGATTTAATTATGGCAGTATTAGGAGCAGCAGCAGGCGGAGGTGGAGGACAACTACCTACTATAAGTTTTATGACTTCTCAAGCATGGACTCCGTCCTATAACTTAACAGCCTATGTATATGTAATAGGAGGGGGAGGTGCAGGAGGTTCCACTAATAACAGCGTTGGAGGCGCTTGTGGAGGAGGTGCAGGCGGCTGTTCTGTAAGCAAGTTAGACCTTTCATCGGGCACAACTTATACTATTACAATAGGAGCAGGAGGAGGGTCTGCTTCCGCTTCTAGTGCTAATGTAAATGGTAATACAGGAGGCAATACCTCTTTTGCAGGTTCGGGAATTAGTACAATGACCGGAAATGGTGGAGCAGGAGGAGTTACGCGAGCTAGTAATGATAGTACACAGTCAGCTGGAGCCGCTGGAGGAACTGCAACTGGGGGAACTCTTGGTAATTTTACGGGCGGAAAAGGTGCAGCAATAACGGCAGCAGTAAACAGTACGGCTTATATCATGGGTGGCGGTGGAGCCGTTGGACTTTGGGCAACTGGAAATGATGCTCCCGATGCACATTCTAATTATGGATATAGTTGCATAGGCGGTATGGTAAATGTAGAAAAAGGTGATATAAATCCTGCATATTTCTGGAATCGTGCATCAGATAATGGTGGAGATAATCATGAATTTACTGGGTACCCAACAGTTGAGGCTTTTACAGGAGTTCTTACTACAGAAGTAGTATTACTAGGTGATGATTATGATCATACTTTTGAAAAAAGAACAGGCGCAATGGATGCTAAAGGTTCAGGATTTCTTAGGAGTAGTAAACTTTGGGGGGGTATGTCTGCTCCTTTTCAAGGGGGTAACGGAATGAGCGGTGCAAATGGCTATGGTCAAAGAGGTTGTGCAGGTTCGGGAGGCGGAGGCTCATATATGTATAGTTCTGCTACTTATGGTGGGGCAGGTGGAAACGGCCTTGTCCTTATTTTTCCAACCAGCATAGGAGACTAATATGCCAGAAATAAAAATAACAAAAGACGGAGTAAGTAATACTATAGTAGGTTCTTTAGCGTTTGCGCAAGAAGCGTATCCGACAAGTGCGGGATATTCGCATGAAAATGTTTCTATACAACAGACAGAAGAAGAAATACTAAATGTGAAGAAAATTCATGCACGAGAGTGGAGAAATTTAGAACTTGAAAGAACTGATACAATATCTTTGCTTACAGACCACCCAAAGAAAACAGAAATAGCTGCGTATCGAGTAAAATTAAGAGACTGGCCGAGTACTTCAGATTTTCCAGATACTAAACCGGTAATGGAATAAGGAGAATTAAATGTCAACATCACCAGTAGCTTCGTCAGTATCTACCATAGCAGGTACAATAAATACTAATTCTGTAACAGAATTTGTAGCAACAAGTAATCAAACTACATTTTCAGTAACTTATAATGTTGGTGAATTAATGGTATTTTTAAATGGTGTACTACTAGATAATGGAGTAGATTACGCAGCAACAAATGGTACTTCAGTAGTATTAGTAAATGGTGCAGCAGCAAACGATGTAGTAACTATAAACACAGACAAATTAGAATTTTCTGCAGGAGCAGGAACCTTTGCATCAGTAGACGACGCCACAGCATTGGCAATCGCATTAGGATAAAATTATGGCAAATACATTTAAAAATGCATTCGCAGCAAGTGTAAATCACTCAGCTTATGTTGATTTATATACTGTTCCGTCTAGCACAACTACGGTAATTCTTGGTTTAGCACTTTGTAATAAGACAGCAAATGCTGTAAATGTTACAGTGCAAATGCAAGATACTTCCGCATCAAACGCAGACTTCCAAGTTCTTGATACTGTGAGTATACCAGCAAGAACAACCTTGGAAGTACTAGCGGGGCAGAAATATATTTTAGAAACAACAGATGTGTTACGAGTAAAAGCAGGGACTGCATCTGCTATTGATGCAACTCTAGGAATGATGGAGATTACCTAATGGCTTTAACCAAGCTAAATACTCATGGTATAGGTGCTGATGTAATTCTTGCAGAAGATATCGCTGCTAATGCCGTTACGGTTTCCGAAATACAGGATAACGCAGTAACCCTCGCCAAGATGGCTAGCGGAACTGACGGGCAGATTATAACTTATGATGCCTCTGGTGACCCAGTAGCTGTAGGGCCAGGAACAGATGGACAAGTTTTAACAAGTACTGGAGCAGGAAGCCCTCCTGCATTTGAAAATGCGAAACAATGGACTGCAACCACCGAAGGTTTAGTAACCACAACAAGTGGGCAAAATAATATAGATTTTACTATTCCAGCTGACGTAAATCAAATAAAAGCTGTATTTTATAGTTTGTCTCAAGCAAGCGCAGAGTTGGTTAAAATAAAAGTAGGAAATGCAGCTGGAACCATTAAAGGCGCAGGGTACTACGGTAATACTTCAACTTATTGGAGTCATGGTAGTGCTCCCAGTCTTGCTGAGAATAACGATGGTATTCAGTTGAATGGCTGGAGCGCAGCAGGAAACTATTGGTACGGCTCATTAAATATGGAGAGTGTCGCTATGGATGGCAGAAGATGGAGCTATTTTATGGCTCCATATAATGACACATATGGCGAATATTTTATAATGTGCAATGGTCGCATTGCGTTAGATTCATCAGAACAAATAAGAAAGATAAGATTTTTAACTGACAGCGGTGGATTTGACGTGGGCTGCTTAATCAAAGTTTACACAGCGACGTTTTAGGAGTAATTAAATGCCATTTTTAGGAAAATCACCATCAGACGGAAATCATAATGTATTGTTAGATGCAATTACTACTTCAGCTACTGCTACTTACAATTTAACAAAAGATAGTGTAGCGTATACACCAGTAAGCGCACAATCTTTGATGGTTTCTTTAAATGGTGTAACACAAGCACCGATAGCTGCATATACAGTGAGTGGCTCAACAATAGTTTTCGCAAGTGCACTTACAAGTAATGACGTAATTGACTATATAATATGTTTTGAAGGACCAAAAGTTAATGCTACTTTAGATGATAATACTGTTACTACTTCAATGATTCAAGACAACGCAATAACTTCCGCTAAAATTGGAATAGATGTAATTGTAGCGGAAGATTTAGCAGCGAATTCGATTACAGTTTCAGAGATAACAGACGATGCGGTAACACAAGCAAAAATCGCAGATGATGCAGTAGACGAAGCTAGACTACAAATTAGTAACTCTGGTACGAATGGATATGCATTAACTTACCAGTCCGGAAATACAGGAAAGTTAACATGGGCTGCTATGTCGGGCGGAGTTTCTGGAATTACAAGTAGTGCTGACGCTACTGCCATGACTATCGATAGTAGTGAACGTATTGTTACACCTTCTCAACCGCTGTTTTCCGCCTGTTCTATAAGTGCAGTTAGCGGAGGTTCTTTACGTACAGAAACTAGCGCTATATATAATATTGCAGGGGCAACAACATTAACTATGCAAGCGGTATCATTTGGCAAAATTTGGTCAAATGTTGGTAGTCACTGGAGTAATACTACAGGAGAATTTACTGTTCCAGTAGCTGGAAGGTATTACTGCTACTTTAATAATAACTATCACGCAGCTACTAGTTGGCCTAATGCACATTTTATGCATGATGATATGATTATAGCAACTGCATGGACAAACGTTACTGAGAATGCTAGCTCATACTCCAGTCTTGTAGCTTCTGTTATAATTGAGGCTGCAGTGGGTGATAAGCTTTGGCCTGGCTATCGTAGTAATTATAATGCTCCCCATGTTGAGACTAACTTGGGATATCATTCTTGTCAGATACTATTAATAGGATAAGGAGAATAATATGCCTTTTATAGGAGAACAACCAGCAGAAGCAGCAAGTTTAAAAGTAGTGGGTAGATCCGCTACAGTTACAGTCGAATTAACATCTGGCACCATAGTAGTAACAACTAGGTCCGGAACGGTGAGCGTAGGAGTAGAATAATGGCAGATAGGTACGCACTTGTTGTAGATTCAACAAACAATAATATAAAGGAAATTCCTGCCGCAGATAGGTTAGTAGCTGATAATTTATTATTGTCGGGCACTACTCCAACATTAACGATTGGAGATGCCGGTGCGGAAGATACAAAAATAGTTTTTGACGGAAATGCACAAGATTTTCATATTGGACTTGACGACTCAGCAGATGATTTAGTAATCGGACTTGGTTCCGCAGTAGGAACAACACCCGCTATAAGTATTGACGAGAGCCAAGATGTAGTCGCTAATCAAGAATTTAGAGCAGTCTCATACAATGAAACGTATGTAGCTCCTACAAGTTCATCTAATGCTACTACTATTAACTGTGAAACAGGAAATTATTTTAAACATACACTTACAGAGAATACTACATTTACATTCTCTAACCCTCCTGCAAGTGGAACAGGTTTTTCTTTTGTACTTCATTTGATACAGGATAGTAGTGCTAGAACTGTTACATGGCCTAACTCAGTAGACTGGGCGTCCGCAACAGCACCAACAATTTCAACAGGAAATGGAGATGATGATTTCTATGTATTTGCAACTTCAGATGGCGGAACAATCTGGTACGGATTTACCGCAGGACAGGCAATGGCATAATGAGTAGAACCGCACATAAATTAATGGCAAGTTCAGGTGGTAAAGACTATGAAATAGAGCAGTCTTTGATGTTTAATGCTGCTGACACAGCTCATCTTAAACGTACTCCTTCGTCGGCAGGAAACAGAAGGACTTTCACATTAAGTGCGTGGATTAAAACGACAGACGCTCTTGCTTCTTCTCCTATATTTTGTTGTGGTACAGGAACAAATGATGCGTCCACCACATATATCGCCTTTTATCAAGGAAAAATGCAATATCAGGGATATAATACTAACTATCGAGTAACAAATAGAGTGTTTAGAGATGTTGGATCTTGGTATCACTTTGTATGGGCTATTGATTCAACACAAGGTACTGCGGATAATCGCATACGACTTTATGTCAACGGTGTTGAAGAAACCAGCTTTGGAACAAAAAATAATCCTTCTCAAAATTATGACTTTATAATTAACTCTACTAACGAACATCAGTTAGGGGATGAAGGAGGTCAAACTGGAGGTTATCCTCCTTTTGATGGTTACATGGCTGAAGTCAATTTTATTGATGGAGCGCAACTTACTCCATCATCTTTTGGAGAAACTAATTCAGACACAGGACAGTGGGTTCCCAAGCAAACCACAGGTTTAACTTACGGTACAAATGGTTTTTATTTAAAATTTGTATCAGGAGCAATCGGTACAGACAGTTCTGGTCAAAGCAATAATTATACAGCAACAAATTTAGCAGATGCAGATGTTTTACTTGATACGCCTAGTAATAATTATCCAATAATAAATTCTGTTCTTCCACTAGACACAACTTTAGTAAAACTTTATGAAGGAAATTTAAGAACTTACGGAGGCGCACAATCAGGAGGAAATGGACAAGCTAATAGTTTTTGTACGTTCCAAGTGCCTTCTTCTGGAAAATGGTATATAGAGAGTTATGTAGGAATAGGTGCAGGTTCAGCAGGAGGAAATATTGCAGCATTAGGTGTAATGGAACAAGATTTTATTATTCCTAACACTGATGCCATTATGTTTTCTCAATCTAGTTTTACAGGCATGGTTTTTAGTACCTATCAAGACTTTGCTAAATTATATGATGGGGGTTCAGCCGTTTCCACAGTTACAGGATTAACTGGCACAGTGTATGTAGTGGCACTAGCTATTGATGTGGATAATGGAAAAGTTTATACAGGATACGATGGCGGTTCAAGTATTACATGGTTAAATTCTGGAAATCCGGGCGGTAATTCAAATGGTACGGCACATACGTTTAGTACAGATACAGTAATTGCAGTACATTTATCTGTAGATGGTGGTTCACCAGCTAATACTGCCGATTTAAGATTAAACTTTGGTCAGAATGGAACTTTTAATGGAGGCAAAACGGCTGGTGGAAATAGCGATTCCACAGGGGAAGGTAATTTCTTTTATTCTGTACCGTCTGGTTTTAAAGCGTTGTGCACTAAAAACTTACCTACGCCAGCAGTTAGACCCTCAGAGCATTTTAGTACAGTTCTTTATACAGGTACTGGTAATACAGACCTTGATATAACTGGAGTTGGTTTTGATCCCGACATGACTTGGATTAAAAAAAGAAGTGAAGCCGATGATCATGTGCTTACTACTGCTACTGTTGGTGTTGGATATATTCTTAAACCACACTCTAATGCTGTTCAGGCAGACTGGACTGATTATGTTGGGCCTTATATAACGGATGGAATTCGCTTAAATGATGTTCAACAGGGTGATGCAGTAAATGAGTCAGGTCAAACTTATGTAATGTGGAGCTGGAAGGCGGGAGGCGGTGGAAGTTCTCCCGGTGCAAATACGGACGGCTCAATCAATACTCATGGAACAAGTGTAAACACTGCAGCAGGAATTAGCATTTCAAAGTATTCGGGTACAGGAAGTAATGCAACCATTGGACATGGACTTGGAAAAGTTCCCTCCGTAATTGTTTTAAAAAATAGAAGTACGAATGATAATTGGAGGGTTTTTTCACGAAATGACCCAACGGATTATTTAGCTTGGAACTGGACAGGAGGCACTACAGACGATAACACTTCTTGGAATGATACAGCCCCAACAAGTTCTGTTTTTAGTGTAGGAACAGACACAAATACTAATAGAAGTGGAAATAGTTTTTTAGCTATTTGTTTTGCAGAGATAGAAGGTTTTAGTAAATTTGGAACCTACGAAGGCAATAATAATGCAAATGGACCTTTTATCCACACAGGTTTTACTCCGGCATGGATAGTGTTTAAATATATAGATAATAATGATGAATCTTGGTGGATGGTAGATACCACAAGAGATCCTCTTAATCCAAACACTCTAAACATGTTTATAAATTTAAATAATGGTGATTATGATGCTGGAGGAGTAGATATTCTATCAAATGGTTTTAAACTTAGAGCAACAAATGGAGGTTTAAATGGGTATACTGGTACATTTTTCTACATGGCCTTTGCCGACTTTCCATTCAAATATGCAAACGCGAGATAAAGGAGAAAATAATGTTCGCAATAGTTAAAGATGGTGCAATCACCAAAACAGGTCCTTCTCTTAAAGGTTTATTTCCAAATGTCTCATTCCCTGCGAGTGGACCTGATAATAGCTGGAAAACTACCGAAGGAATAAAAGAAATTGTGCAAGGAGTACAAAAAGATCAACAGTATTATTTTGTTGTCGAAGGAGACATTACTCTTGTAGATGGAGTACCTACTCAAGCGTATACTAATACAGCTAAACGTTTAGTAGATGAAACTATTGACGGAGTTCTTAATCAAGGTCTTAAATCTGTTATGACAAATAAAGTAAAGTATAATGCTGGACAGCTACTTTCAAACACTGATTGGATGGTTATACGAAAATATGAAAGAGATGTAGCAATACCTTCAGCTACCGTGACTTATCGAGCCGCAGTAATTACTGAATGTGCAAGACTAGAGTCAGCGATAGCAGGAGCCGGAGATGTGGATGCACTAGCAACTGTAATGGCGGCACAGAACTGGCCTACGGAGTCTTAAATGGCATATTCTAAGGCCAGAAGATTAGCAGATTTAATGAGTACGAGTGCGGGAATACCTACTGCTTCTATTCAAGATGATGCTATTACATCAGCAAAAATTGCGGACGATGCTATTACAAGTGCTTTAATTGCCGATGATGCAGTCGTTGCAGCCGCTATTGCTGATGACGCAGTTGTAGCCGCAGCTATTGCAGATGATGCAGTTGTAACAGCCTCTATAGCAGATGATGCTATTACAAGTGCTCTAATTGCCGATAACGCAGTAGTCACAGCTTCTATTGCCGATAATGCTGTAACCTCTGCGAAGAGTACAGTAACGGGCGCAAACCCTAATCTTATAATTAATGGGGATATGGCTATAGCCCAAAGAGCAAGCTCAAGCACAGCTACAGGAGTTAAAGTTGTGGATCGCTGGAGTTCTTTATGGGGGGGAAGTGGAAGTGCAATAACTCAATCGCAAGTTGCTTTAACTTCGGGAGGAGCGTACGACGAAGGTCATAGACATGCTTATAAAATGGCAGTTACTTCAACAAGTAGTGATACCGGAAGGTATGCACAAATGCGCTACATACCAGAAGCAAAAGATATAAGAAATATGGGATGGCAATATACATCAGGTAGTTCTTACATAACGATATCTTGGTGGGCTAAAGTTTCTTTAGCGGGAACTTACTGGTTTACATTTTATGGGCCAGATTCAGGAACTGCTCAACAGTATATTACTTCTTATGCATTGGCAGCAAACACTTGGACGAAGGTAACAAAAACTATTCCTGGCGGGTCAAACATTGTACTAAACGATGATAACGGTATTGGTTTTTATATAGATTGGCGTCTGGACAAAGGCACAGATGATACAGCCTCTGACGCTACGCTTAATGCTTGGACTAATTATGTTTCCGGAAAAACTGGTACAGACTATGCACAAGCATGGCAAAACACTGCAAATGCAACTTTTGAACTTACAGGCGTTAAATTAGAAGTTGGTCAAAGCGCAACTACGTTTGAAAAACCAGACTATACAACAGAGATCCAAAAATGTCAACGTTACTTTTGGTGTATAAAAGCGTCAGATGGTACTTATTATGCATTTCTACTTCAATTTTCTGCCAATACTACCTCGGGATGGAATCCTTACTGGTATCTGGGATTTCCTGTAAAAATGCGAGCTAATCCAACACTCTCTCTTGAGGGCACATTGGCTGTGAATAATACTAATACTAGCGCAGGCGCGAGCTATCCACAAGGAATTATTACAACTTATAAGAATACTCAAAGTTGCGCTATAGGAATATATCAAACTTCTTACGGTGCACCTAGTTATATACATACGAATAGTACAGATGACATGATAATGTTTGATGCGGAGTTATAAATGAATATTACATCAGCAAGATGGATAAATACAATGGCGGGAGATACTGTTTTACCTAATAAAGAGAATATTTGGGCAGTAATTGATGGTGAAACACTACAAGTGCCTACCGACCCTATGAATAGACACTATATAGAAATACAAAAACAAGTAGCGGCGGGTACGCTAACAATAGAAGATGCAGATTAACAAATAGGGCTAAGCCCAAGAATATAGGAGGTTTACATGAAAAAACTATTGACCATTGGCATATTATTTCTTAGTGCATATATGGTCGGGTGTGCAAGCACTCAAAGTACCGAGTATTACACTGCTGTGCAAAACGCGGCTATAGCACAGTCAAACATGATGAAAGCTAGGTACGATGCACTAGGTAAAATAGCAGGAAATGGAGGAGAGGCGTCTACAGCAGCAGTAATGGCTTTAGCTATGACAAGTCAAACTCCTATAGTTCCTCAGCCACAAAAATCAGAAGCATTACAATGGGCACAAATATTAGCCGGTCCAATAGCTGGATTGGGTTCTATGTGGTTGTCTAATGATGCAACTAAAACAATGGCAAGATATAATAAAGATACGCAGATATCTAGGATAAATGCAGATCAGCAGAACACTACAGAACTTTATGGTCTTATGGGCAATAATTCAGATAATATGATGGATTTAGGTCTAGGAGGGTTTAATGCGCTGAATACTTCAATGGAATATATGGATAATAGTGATATTACATTCCCTGATTATTCTACTAACTTTGGTAATATTGACAATTATCTATTACAAATAATAAATAATTTAAATACGAGTAGTACTGATGATAATCAAATTTGGATTCCTGGAGTAAATTGTGTTAACAATGCTAATCCAGGCGTTATTGGCGTTGGTGGTACAGTTACTGTTTGTCCGCAATAAAATAAAGGGGCTTTCGCCCCTTTTTCTTTAGAAATTCCACACTATTCCTATTGTGGATTCCTCACTACCGATCTGTCCCCCAACTGTCCAATCACCAAGCTCTTTCGAGATATTGATGGCTTTATAGTTGTCAAAACCGGTTGCTTTTCCGTACTCTAATGAGACGTCAAACTCTTTAATAAAAGGTACTTCTACTATAGCATTTACGAAATCTAAATCAGAATTATCAATATCTTGATAGTAAGTTAAACTTACACCATATGTACTAAATCCTACATATGCCTCTTCTATAGTATCATAAATTTCATCCCACGCATAACGAATATAACCTCCAGACAGTTTAAAATTATCATTTACCCAATAATCGTACCCTGCAACTAAATCATATTCATACTTAGCATCATCATTAAAATCTACTTGAGATGCCCAGGCTGCTAAAGTAAATCCACCTAATGCGACTCCTACTCCTGCACTAAGAGCTACTTCTCCGTCATTCTGAGAATATCCTCGCCATACATAATCTGAATGTACACCGATCATTCCACTAAAATGCTCTGCAGATATAGCTGTAGTGGGTAGTAAGAGTAATAATATTATTATTATTTTTTGAATCATTCATTTTCCTCTGTGGGTGCTACTTGAGGCTGAGCCTGCTCTTGTACTTTTTGAATAACGGGCATACTAACCTTTGCTGGTAATTCTCCAAGAGCATTTAAAACTACGTTTACCTCGTCCAGCTCTAAGTTTAATGTTATCATTTAAATATATCCTGCCAATTTCCTGTTGTACTTGCACGAGAGTACTCAGTTGCTCGGTTCTCAAAGAAATTAGTGTGCTCAACCCCGTTTAACATGTAATCTAACCATCCTAATGGATTTTGCTCACTCCCAAATATCTTTTTCAATCCTAGCCCTAGGAGTCTACGATCTGCAATATAACGAATATATCCTTTTACTTCTTCAGCACTTAAATCTGGTACTTCCGCACCGTGAAAGCATAAATCAATAAAAGAATCTTCTAGTTCTACTGCTCGCTCTGCAGCACAGTAGATTTCATATTTCAAATCATCATTCCATAGTTCAGGATTTTCTTTAACAAAAGTTCGAAATAGTTGTGACATTCCCTCTACGTGAAGAGTTTCGTCTCGTACTGACCAAGTCACGATCTGTCCCATTCCTTTCATTAAGTTGTGACGAGGAAAGTTCAATAATACAGCAAAACTGCTAAATAACTGTACTCCCTCTGTAAAACCCGAATAGATAGCCATAGTTTTGGCAATATCCATCGGAGTGTCCATACCAAAGTTATTGAGATGTTCATGCTTTGCCAACATTTCTTCATGCTCAAAGAACTTCTGATACTCTTCATCTCCAAACCCTAGAGTTTCTAGAAGTAAGGAGTATGCTTCCTGATGTACTGCTTCCATCGCTGCAAAAGCAGACAACATCATACGTACTTCAGGTTGTTTAAAAGTTGGTAAATAATGTTTTGCATACCCACAACAAACATCTACATCTGCTTGAGTAAAAAACCTAAAAATCTGTGTAATAAGTCTTCTGTTCCCAGGGGTTAGTTTCTCACGATAATCTCTTAAATCATCTGCAAGATTTACTTCATCTGGAAGCCAATGCATATGCTGTTGGGTTTTGTAATGTTCAAAAGCCCACGGGTAATTAAACGGTTTGTAATACTCTCTTTCTTCTAATAAACTCATATCTCACCAATTATGTACTATGTTTGTCATAATGAAAAAAGCACACACAACATTAACAATTACTATTAAAGTTCTTAGCATTGCTACAATATTATCATACTCTGCTGTTTTTTCATCACTAAAACTGCCTATTGTATATTTCCAAACTGTCCAAACTTTACCCTTCACAAGCTACACAGCCTTCATCATCTAAGCTATCAAATATATACTGTCGTAAAACTTCATCAGAAACAGTTTCTGCTCTTTTAATAGCTTCACTTCGTAGATAGTATAGGGTTTTTACTTTTCTTTTCCATGCCATCATATGTATTGCATGAAGTTCTTGTTTTGACACATCTGCGGGAAAGAATATATTTAAAGATTGACTTTGACAAATATCCATTTGTCTATCAGATGCCATATCAATAATCCATTTCTGGTCTATTTCTACAGCAGTTTTAAATACATCTTTACTCCATTCATCTAAAAAGTCTAGATGTTGTACTGAGCCATTATTTGTAATAATACTCTTCCATACATCATCTGTATCTTGGTCTAGCTCTTGTAGAATATGTTCTAAGTACTCATTTTTGAGTAGGCTAGATCCGCTTTTAGTTTTCTGTGTAAATGCATTAGCCCTATAAGGCTCAATACTGGGAGAAGTATTACCACATATAATACTACTGCTAGCATTAGGAGCCACAGCCAGAAGATGAGCGTTACGAACGCCATAACCAACTCCATCAGGGCATTCACCCCTTTCTTCAGCCAATTTTTTAGTTGCATCCTTTGCTCTCCATTTTATGTGCTGAAACATTTTCATGTTCGCACCTTTTGCTGATGCGCTCTCAAAAGGAAGATTATGCCGTTGTAAGTATGCGTGAAATCCCATTGCTCCAAGACCTAAACTTCTTTCTCTAGATGCACTGTATACAGCCCTTACTAAATGCATTGGGGCATTTTCAATAAAATAACTAATAACATTATCTAGCATACGAATAAGATCAGGAATAAAATTATCATCATGTTTCCACTCATCGAACTCTTCCAGATTTACACTTGATAGACAACATACTGCAGTTCTATCTTCACTTGTTGGAAGAGTAATTTCAGAACACAGATTTGAATGGTGTACATTTAATCCTGCATCTTTTTGAAACTGAGGTAATGCTGCCTGAACTGTATCTTTAAACATAATGTAAGGTTCACCAGTTTCTACTCTATTTTGAATTAATTTAACCCAAAGAGTTTTTGCAGAAACTGTTTTTGTTACTTGATTTGTATGTGGATCTATCAAATCCCAAGAGTCGTCAAACCCTTCCTCTCTTGTAGCGCCTTCTATAAGCCCCATGAAATCATCACCAACAAGAATACCGTGATGTAAATTGACAGACTTTCTGTTGACGTCCCCACCTGTAGGTTTACGAACATCCAAAAATTCTTCAACTTCTGGATGAGATATGTCCAAATATGCTGCATAACTTCCTCTCCTTGTGACTCCTTGTGAAAAAGCTAACATTTCTGCATCTACTACTTTCATAAAAGGAATAACACCAGTACTTTCAGATCCATTCGAAGTTTTAGAGCCTACGCTTCTAACATGACTCCAATAACCGCCCACACCACCACCAACACTAGAAAGAAAAGCGTTCTCAGTGTAGTGTCCGGTGAGTCCCTGTCTACTATCCTCAACGTAGTTAAGGAAACAGCTAATAGGAAGCCCCCTAGATGTTCCGCCATTACTGAGGATAGGAGTAGAAAACATAAACCAAAGTTTACTAACATAGTCATACAACCTCTGTGCGTGTGCATCATCATCTGAAAATGCTTTTGCCGCTCGTGCAAACGCATCTTGAGGAGAAGTTTCCCCCTCTATTAAGTATCTATCTTGCAATGTTTTATGACTGAATTCCGATAAATACTTATCTCTATCGTAATTAATTAACACACTATCTCCTTAATTTTCGAAATGTTATCCGACCCAATTGCATCATCACAATATGTTACTAAATCCATTAATTCATAATTTTGAAGAATACGCTCTGCATTTGCATTTAACTCTTGAATATGCTTGTACTTACTTGGTATCGGAATAGAGTCATAAATATTCATTGCATTGCCGTAGCTAATAATTAAATCTTTTGCTCTCTTTGGACCAATACCTGTTATCCCAGGAACGTTATCTCCTTTATCGCCTGTTAGACACTTAAGAGAAATATACTGATCAGGTTTAACTTCGTAATGCTCATGCCAATTCTGAATCCGAATCTCTTTTCGAGTGACATAAGAAAACCTACTTACATTATTTTGTATAAGTAAATCCCAGTCTCGGTCACTCGATATTAGCCAGATTTCTTTAAAGCCATATGTTTCTTTTTCTTTTACAAGATGTGCTGCAATATCATCTGCTTCTACTCCTTTAAATTGAAGTAAAGGCCAGTCTAACATGTCTAATGTTGCTTGGTATTCTTCAAAAAATTCTTCAAATGCAATTTTCTCAGCTTGAGTTTGATCTGCATACTTTTCCTTTCTATTTTGCTTATAGTCAGGAAGTATATTTCTTCTATAGCTAGATGATCCTTCGTCTGCTGTTATAATTACATTTTTACACTTGTATGAGTTTGCTAAAGATTTTACCGTCTCTTGGTACTCATACCTAAAATCTGTTCTACCTTGGTGTTTCCATCGAAATGCTAAGTTCAAGGCATCAACTATTAGCGTTCCTTCTTTTTCTTGTGAATTAAATTTAAAAGCCACTTCCTATAAACCTTATCTTTTCAGAGGTTAACCACTCGTCAGCTACCATAACGTAGCATTGTAGTGGGCTTATGTAAACATAGTTTTTTACAGTTTCTGGTTCTTCTTCCGTACAAACAAACACTTTTGACCGATTATATTTAAAAAATAATAATGGTTGTTGATTTCCTCCATGTGCTTGTACTAAAAGTTTTCGCCACCAACGTATTATATTATTTGTTTTTTGCTGAGTTAGGACTTTATCAGACAATGGGGAATCTGCATAATTTTTTACTTCTATACAATAGCTGTTATTTTGGTTAGGTATATACAAATCCCCTTTCAAATATTCTAAAGCACCTGACATTGGCACTCTTTCAAATTGAAGTCCGGTATGTTCCCTTAATAAGTCTCGTACTAAGTATTCCCCTCGTGCTCCTTTAGCCCTGCTGTCTACCACTTTTTTATTCCTTTTATGAGTAATTACTATATCTTCTGGTATTATCATTCCAATTTACTTACATTCCCATCTTTAACTACTTCAATTTTTTCTAGTAGAGGATGAGTCCAGCCGTGAGAGACTACGTATGTATTTAAATCTTCTTCGAGTAAAACCTCGACTAGTTTTTCTCGTCCTGCGTCATCTAAGACCGCAATAACTTCATCTAAAAATAATATATTCAACCGAGACTTTGATATACTACTCATTAACTTTCTTATAGCAATAAGAGTAGCTGTATTTACTCTTGCTAACTCTCCTGAAGAAAGTGCGAGAATATCTACAATTTTTCCGTTGTCCGTCACTTGAACATTTAACTTATCATTAGATACTACAAATTCAAGAGTAAACCTACCATCGGACAATTCTCCAAGATAGGTGTTCGCTAATTCTTCTAACTCTTTTACAAGATTTTCAATCTTGTAAGCTAATAAACCATTTGTACTAAATGCTTTTTTCAGTATTTCTAAATTTGATACAAGTGTCTTTTTCTCTTCAAGAATTTCTGATATTGCTCCACGTTCTTGTAGAAAATTATCAGTCTGTTCTTGAATTACCTGTATACGCGTATTTTGCTTCGTTCTTCTCTCGTTTTCTCGAGCTGTGCTAGATAGCTGCTCTTTTGCGAGAAGTAAGTTAGCTCGAACGTCTTCCAACCTTCCTTCAAGCTCACCTTTATCCAAAGAAATGTCTGGTAAACTCTTGTCAATGCTTCTAAACAAGTCCACCCAATCTCTCTCAACTTTTCTGCAACGTTCGAATTCAATATTTGACTTCTTAATTCGTTGTATTTCTCTTTCAATTTCTCCACTTTTATCCTCTGCCTCGACCAGTTTCCTAGTCTCTGAGTCTTTTAGACTATTTATAAACTCTGGATCTACTACCTGTTCACAAGTAGGACAAACATCTCCTAATTTATTTAACTTTTCTATGAGGCGTTGAGACCCCGTTAAAGTTCCTTTATGCTCACCTAACTCTGCTTGGAGATGATCGTATGATTCTACTCCCTCTATAGTAGAGGACTGTGCCTCTTGTATATTGATTTGTTGCAATGCTTCTTTGAAATGATTATTTTGTGAGATTTTTTTATTTTTTTCGGAGATATTTTCAATTTCTTTCTCCAAAAACCTCAAAGCTTTCTCGTCTTCTTCCGTATCAATTTCTAGATTTAGCATAGGAAGTATGGTAGTATCCTTCAATTTGTTATCTACTAACCATTTTTCTATTGTATCTATCTTTGCTTGTATTCCAGTAATTTCTGAACTAACAAGTCTTGATGCTTCTTTAAAAATATCAAATAATTCTACATAATTTTCAAGATGTAATAAATCTATTAAAAACTTTTTTCTATTTGTATCTGTTGCTGTTAGGAATTGCAGACTTGCATTTGTATTTTGATAGACTAACTGAGAAAAAGTTTTAAAGTCTACACCAATAATATCTTGAATTGTTTTGTAAGTATTTGTTGCTGTATGACTAGAGATGTCTTCACCGTTTTTCTCTAGTTTAACTTTTATATTCGTTTTGCGATTAATATTTACACTATAAATATCTTCGTCTTTTGAAAAAGTTAATACAATTTTATATCCATCATTTATATACCTATTGGGTATATCGGCTTTCTTTATACCTTTTGAATTTTTATTGTAAAGTGCTTCTTCAATAATTAACGGTATGGACGACTTGCCCATACCGTTAGTACCAATTATTTGAGTAACTGCTGTGTCATTAAGAATAAGATCATTATCTTGTCCGTAACTAAAGCAATTATCCCATTGTAGCCGTCTGAGCGTAATCATTATACGTCCCTATTATATCTGGAATTTTATCATTCGAAAGCTCTAGAATATATGTTAGATACTCTACTAATTCGTCTTCTAC
>TARA_B100001175_G_scaffold273420_1_pt1 | contig 25318 bp, 40 predicted proteins | sample TARA_B100001175 | Tara Oceans TARA_B100001175
GGAAAATTAATTTCTACAGCAGTAGATAAAGTTGGTCAACAAGGTGTAGTTCATATTGAATCATCTAGAACAGCAGAAAATTATATTGAAACTGTAGAAGGTATGCAATTTGCTAGAGGTTATAAATCACCTTATTTTGTTACTAATAACAATGATATGACTTCAGTACTTGAAAATCCAGCTATTCTTATTGTTGATGGTAGATTATCATCAGTTAAAGAATTACTTCCAATTTTAGAAGCAGTAGGTGCTCAGGGTAAATCATTACTAATAATTGCTGAGGATATAGATAATGAAGCATTAGCTACTCTTATTGTTAATAAAATGAGAGGTACATTAAGTGTTTGTGCTGTAAAAGCTCCTGATTTTGGAGATAGAAGAAAACTTATCTTAGAAGATATAGCTATTACTACAGGTGGTACTGTATTTAGTAAAGATAAAGGAATGAAATTAGACAAATTCTCTTGGGATTGGTTTGGTGAAGCTAGAGTCGTTACAGTAGAAAAAGAACAAACTACTATAGTTGATGGAAAAGGTGAAGTTGAAAAAATTGAGGAACGTATTGAAGAAATTAAAGTTCAACTTGATAAATCTCAAACACCTTATGAAACAGAACAATTACAAAATAGATTAGCTAAATTTGTAGGTGGTGTTGCTATTATTCATGTAGGTGGATTTACTGAAACTGAAATGAACGAAAGAAAAGATAGAGTAGATGATTCATTACATGCTACTAAAGCTGCTATTGAGGAAGGAATACTTCCAGGAGGTGGTGTTGCTTTACTTTATGCTAGAGAAGCTATTACAAATAAAGATAATATTGGATCTCAAATTGTTTATAAGGCATGTGGTAAACCATTTGAACAAATATTACTTAATGCTGGTTATGATTCAACTGAAGCACAATTACTAGGCAAATATAAACTAGTTGATTCAGGTAATGATCATTGGGCAGGAATTCATATAGATGAAGGAAAAGTAATAGATTATAAAGAAGCAGGAATTATTGATCCAACTAAAGTTACTAGATTAGCATTACAAAATGCAGCTTCAGTAGCAGGTACAGTTTTATTAACAGAGTGTACTATTATTGAAGATAAAGATAGTGATGAGTTTAAAGATAGAGGTTATCAAGATAATGGAGTACCTCAAGCAGGACTTGGAATTTAATAAATAATTTCGTATATTATAGTATGGCAAAAAAGAAGGTTATAGAAGAGAATATTTTAATTGCTCGCAGAGTACCACCTGGTGATAAATGGAGATTAGTAGCTAATGAACCAGATGGTGCTGTCCATAAAACGCTTACTGATGCTTTAGAAGCTTATATGGTTAAAACTGGCTTTAAAGGGGAGTATAGGTTAGCTCCCCTTAAGAGTGAGTTATATGCTATTTCTACAACCGAAGAAGAAATAAAAGCTGAACCAGTTAAACAATATTCTATTTATGGAGAATACTAATCATAGTTTATTAGTTGAAAAATATCGACCTACAGTATTAGATAATTATGTAGGTAATGATAATATTAAATCTGTAATATCTAAATATCTAGAACAAAATGATATTCAGAATTTTATATTTTACGGACCTGCTGGTACAGGTAAAACTACATTAGCCAAATTAATAATCAAAAATTTAGATTGTGATCACATTTATATTAACGCTTCTGACGAGCGTGGGATCGAAACTATTAGGGATAAAGTCTCTGGTTTCGCGTCGGTTGCTTCATTTAAGCCCCTCAAGGTTGTTATCCTGGACGAGGCGGATTTTCTCACGATTCAAGCGCAAGCGTCGCTCAGAAACATAATTGAAACATTTTCTAGAACTACAAGATTTATTTTAACTTGTAATTATGTAGAAAGAATTATAGATCCACTACAATCTAGGTGTCAAGTACTTAAAGTAGTTCCACCAAGTAAAAAAGAAGTTGCATATCATTTGTCTTGGATTATGGATTTAGAAAAGATTGTTTTTAATATGGATGATTTAGGTTCTATAGTATTACAATTTTATCCTGATTTAAGAAAATGTATTAATACCATTCAAGCTAACACAGTTGATGGTGAACTTAAATTAGATAAATCAGTTTTATTTTCATCTAATTATATAGATGAAGTGATAGATGAATTATGCAAATCAAAATCAAATTTTAAAAATATTAGACAAATAATTGCTAATGCTAATACTGATGATTATGAAGATCTATTTAGAACTTTATATGATAGAGCAAGTGATTATATGCCTGGTAAAGAAGGTACAGTAGCTATTTTAGTTAATGACCATCAATACAAAGCTAATTTCCGAATTGATAAGGAAATTAATATAATGAGTTTAATTAATAATTTAATAAATAATAAATAATATGAATAGAGGAAGTGCAGGAGGTGCTACACCCCAACAACCACAAGTAAATGTTGATTTAACATCAACAAAACCAGTTAAAAATTCTAAAGGTACAGACATTTGGAAATCAAGAGTAATTTTAAGAAAAATTTCTAAATATGTAGCTGGAACTGATACGGATGCAATAATGCCTATCCCAGTTTTTGTAGATCCATATAATGATAAAATATTAGCAGATGGATTACCAATGGAATTAAGGGAAGAATTAGCGGAATCAAGCGTATTATCTGAATAGAATGGTTAAAAATGTTTGGGATTGGTTAAAACAGATTAATTCAATTAAATCCGATCCCTCATTATTCTCAGATAAAGATTGGGAACTTTGGAATAGTTATATGATACATAGATTTATGTCTATGAATAGTGACTTTTTAGAGTTAGTAAATGAAGCTCAAAAAATACATCCCCAAAATAAGGAACAAATATATTCAATTTATAGAGAATATATTCCTAAAAATAATAAATGGAATAAATATATTAAATCTAATATCAAACAACAAAAAAAGGAGCTATTAGAATATTTATCTCGATATTGGGAATGTTCACAAAATGAAGTAAGAGAATATTTGAATTTTTTGGGAGATGACGAAATTCTTCGTATATTGGGACGCATGGGAATACAACAAAAAGAAATAAATAAATTATTATGAAATTAGAAGTATACAAATTTTTAAAATCAGAAGCAGAGGCTGATAGAAATAAAGCTCTGGCTAGTGTTGAATTATTAACAAATAATCCTGCAGGTATAGGTGATCACTCAACAAAAGATTATTGGGATAACTGTACTGAAGCACTTAAATTACTTGCTTCATCTGAAGAAAGATTAGAGACTTTAGAGAAATATTTTAAACCTAAAGGACAAGTTAATGGGTGATAGTGTAAAAAAACATTTTGAATTAGTTAGCGAAGCAGAATTTGATAAAGCAATTGAAAAAGAAAATACTATTGCTGGTTTAGGAGTAATCGAAGTATTTGAAACATCATACCCAGAATTATCTGATGAATTTAAAAAAATTCAAGATGAAATGTATGAAATGTTTGCTCGTAAGCATATGGATTATGGTTTAAATAATATTGCCTTGGGTGGTGATTTAAAAGATGAAGCAGATAAGAAATTTTCACTTACTGGTTTATGTATTAGATTAACTGATAAAATTTCAAGGTTAAAAAATCTTCTTAGTAATGGTAAAAATTATGTTAAAGGAGAAGGAATGGAAGATACGTTTATTGATATAGCTAATTATGGAATTATTGGTTTATTAGTAGGACGTGATAAATGGAAAAAATAAATTTTGCCTAAAAAAATACCTAACATTGTAAAGGAGATTAAAAATAATCCACCTCAAGAGATAAACTTTGCTTATCAAAAGAATATTTCTTACTCTCAAATGTCTATTTTTAGAGGGTGCCCTCATAGGTGGAAATTACAATATAAAGATAAAATTAAAAGATTTACTTCTTCTATTCATACTGTTTTTGGAACTGCGATCCATGAAACTATGCAGCATTATTTAGATATAGCATATGAAAAATCATTTGCTGCTGCTGATAGAGAAATAGATATTAAAGAATACTTTCAAGAAAAATTTATTGGTGAATACCAAGTTCAATATAAAAAAAATAATGATTCCCATTTTTCAGATGCAGTTGAAATGAGGGAATTTTTTGAAGATGGAGCAGCTATATTAGATTGGTTTAAAAAAAAACGTAGTAGGTATTTTAGTAAAAAAGGTACTTATTTAGTAGGTTGTGAGGTACCTATTGTAATCGCGCCGAATAAAATGTATAATAACGTATTATACATGGGGTATTTAGATGTTGTAACATATAATGAAAGATCAGATACATTTAAGATAATCGACATAAAGACCAGTACTAAAGGATGGAATAAATTTGCTAAAAAAGATGAAAGTAAACAATATCAATTATTATTATATAAACAATATTTTTCTGAGCAATATAATATACCATTAGATAAAATAGAAATTGAATTTTTTATACTTAAAAGAAAAGTATTAGATTGGGATGATGATAAAATTATGTCACCCCATCAAGCATATAGAGTACAAACTTTTACTCCCCCAAGTGGAAAAATAAAGTTAAATAGAGCAAAAAATGCTATTAATGATTTTATAAAAGAATGTTTTAATAGTAGTGGAAATATCAAAGAAAGAGAGTACATTAAATCACCATCAAAATGGAATTGTACTTTTTGTCCTTTTAAAGAAGAACAAGAATTATGTGGAGAAGGGATAATCTATTGATATTTTGATATATGTATAATCAAATATAAATGTTATTAAATAATTAAGATTATGAGTAATAAAAAACCAATGACACTTACAAGTGTAAAAGTTCAAGCTGGCTTATTCGAAAATTTTAAAATTGAATGTGTAAAGAGAAAATTCTCATTCCAAAAACTTGCTGATCGTAGCTTATTTTTGTACCTTACAGACGAAAATTTTAGAAAACAAATAACAAACCAAACTAATATAGAACTTTAAATTAAAAATTAATGAATAAAAGTTATAAGTATCTTCCTAAGGATAAAAGGAAGAAAATATTATTAATCACTGATGATATAAGAGTACATTCTGGTGTTGCTACAGTAGGTAAAGAAATTGTATTAGAAACTTGCCACCATTATAACTGGGTACAATTAGCTGGAGCATTAAAACACCCAGATAAAGGTAAAAGATTAGACATAAGTAATGATTGTTCTAAACAAGTTAATATTAAAGATGCTAGTGTATTTCTTTGGTGTGTAGATGGATATGGAACACCAGATCTCTTAAGACAAGTAATGGCCACTGAAAAACCAGATGCAATCTTATTAATTACTGACCCTAGATATTTTACTTGGGTATTTAATATGGAACATGAAATAAGAAAAGTATGTCCTATTACTTATTTAAATATTTGGGATGACTATCCAGCTCCAATGTATAACAAAGCTTTTTATGAGTCTTGTGATATGTTAATGGGTATATCAAAACAAACAGTAAACATTAATAAACTTGTTTTAGATGGTGAAGATAATAGTAGAAGAGTATTTAAGTATGTTCCACATGGTTTAAATTCTGATCATTATTATCCTATAGATAAAAAAGATGAAAAGTATTTGGCCTTTAGAAAACGAGTATTAGGTAAAGATGACTCCAAAACTAAATTTGTTGCTTTCTTTAATTCTAGAAATATTAGGAGAAAACAAATTCCTGATACTATGTTAGCTTTTAGAGCATTTTTAGATTCTTTACCCAAAGAAGAAGCTGATGGGTGTAAATTAATCTTACATACTGAAGTTACTTCTAATCATGGAACTAACTTAGCTAAAGTAAATGAATATCTATTTGGAGAAAAATATAAAAATAATATTTTATTTTCTACTAATAAATTATCAAGAGAAGAATTAAATTATTTATATAATTTAGCTGATGTTCAAATGTTATTAACTTCAAATGAAGGTTGGGGGCTAACAATAACAGAGGCTATTTTAACTGGTACACCAATTATAGCTAATACTACTGGTGGGATGCAAGACCAAATGAGATTTGTAGATGAAAATGGAAAGTGGTTTACACCAAGTCCTGATGTACCTTCTAATCATAGAGGAACATATAAAGAACATGGTGAATGGGCATTCCCATTATATCCAGCTACTAGATCAGTTCAAGGTTCTCCTCCTACACCTTATATTTTTGATGATAGATGTAAATGGGAAGATGCAGTAGATAGATTAACTGAAGTATATAATTTATCCCCAGAAGAAAGAAATAGAAGAGGATTAGCAGGTAGAGAATGGGCTATTGGAGATGAAGCTGGATTTACAGCTAAACACCAAGGTCAAAGAATTTTAGAGGCATTTGATGAATTATTTCAAGTTTGGGAACCTAAAGCTAAAATGTCTATTTCGAATCTTAATGAATATAAAGGTAAATTTTTAAATCATAAATTAATATACTAATGAGTAAACCAACGTTTTATATAAGTGCCCCTTTTGATACTTACAGTGGCTATGGTGCACGTTCTAGAGACATTATAAAAGCTATTATTGAATTAGAAAAATATGATGTTAAATTAATCCCTCAAAAATGGGGTGATACAACATGGGGTTTTTGTGCTAAACATGAAGAATGGAAGTTTTTATGGAATAGTGCAGTTCAGGGAATACCTCAAGGAATTCAACCTGATGTTTGGATGCAAATTACAATCCCTAATGAATTCCAACCTATGGGAAAATTTAATATTGGTTGTACTGCAGGTATTGAAAGTACAGGTTGTACTGGTGATTGGATTGTAGGTTTAAATAGAATGAACATGAATTTTGTTTCTTCTAAACATAGTAAACATATATTTGAAAATATTGAATTTGATGCATTAGATCAAAATAAAAAATCTACGGGACAAAAAATTAGAAATCAAAAACCAATTCATGTTGTTTTTGAAGGTGCAGATTTAGATATATATAAGCATTTACCGTCAAAAGATAATAAATTAAAATTAGATGAAATTAAAGAATCATTTTGCTTTTTATTTGTTGGTATGTGGATGGAAGGTGCTGTAGGTCATGATAGAAAAAATGTTGGTCTAATGGTTAAAAATTTCTATGAAACATTTAAAAATAAAAAAGGTACTAAACCTGCTTTAATTTTAAAGGCATCAACAGGAGTAGATAACTATATAAGTAAAGATGCTATACAAGATAGAGTTAAAGAAATTAGAGATTCTGTAGGTGGAAGTGATTTACCTAATGTTTATTTATTACAAGGTGATTTTACAAATCAGGAAATGAATGAGCTATATAATCACCCTAAAGTAAAAGCTATGGTTTCTCATACTAAAGGGGAGGGTTATGGTAGACCTTTAATGGAGTTTTGTTTATCTAAAAAACCAGTAATTGCTTCTGGTTGGTCAGGTCAATTAGATTTCTTACATCCGTCATATGCTTATTTATTACCAGGTAAAATGGAAAATGTACATCCATCAGCTGCTAATAAATGGTTATTAAAAGATTATCAATGGTTTAGTGTTGATCAAGGACATGCTAGTAAAGCATTTAAAAATGTATTTACTAATTATAAAAAGTATGTTACACCCGCTAAACAACAGGGTCATCATATCCGAACTAATTTTAGTAAAGATAAAATGAGGGAATTGGTAGATAACATATTAAAACATAATATACCTGAATTTCCTAAACAAGTAGATTTAAATTTACCTACTTTAAACCCTAAAACAAAAGTAGAATTACCTAAAATAAATTAATTATGCAATACGATGAAATAATAAATTGTCCTAAGTCAGGAGGTGACTTATGTTACAAAGTAGAAATAAGTAAAGATATAACTAACTTTTTAAGTTTATCTTGTGGATTTTGGACTAATACTTTAATGAAAGAAGGTTCTGAATTTTATAATGAACAGTTAATTACATTACCTGAACTTTATAAAGATTTAGCTTGGGAAGATCCTGAAACTAATTTAATTTGGATACCTAATACAATTAACCTACCAGAATCTGGAATGGTTTTTGCTAATGGTGCTAGTAAAAATGAATGGAGTTGGGCTGGTGTAAAAGCTATAAAATTAGAAGAAGGAGATGAAGCAAAAGTAGAAGGACAAACACATAAAATGGATATGTCTACATTAAAATCATTTACAGAACGTGATTATATGGATGCTCTTTCGTATATTGGAGTATTACCTGAATAAGATATGAAAATAAGCTATGCCATAACCGTTTGTAATGAGTTAGAAGAAGTAACTAAATTACTTAATGTGCTACTTAAACAAAAAAGAGCAGAAGATGAAATTGTTGTTCTTTTTGATAAAGGAAGTGGTACAGCTGAGGTATGGGATAGGTTACAAGAATTAAAAGGTGAATCAAATGTTATATTTGAAGCTAAAACATTTAAAAAACATTTTGCTGATTGGAAAAACCACTTAACTTCTTTATGTAGTGGTGATTATATTTTTCAAATTGATGCAGATGAAATACCTCATACTATTTTACTTGAAGCATTACCTGAAATTCTTAAAACTAATCCTGATAATGAAGTATATTTAGTACCGCGTGTTAATACTGTTAAAGGTATAAGAACAGAACATGTAAAAAAATGGGGTTGGAGATTATCAAATGAGGGATGGGTAAATTGGCCTGATTATCAATGGAGAATTTGGAAAAACAAACCAGAAATTAAATGGGTAAATAAGGTTCATGAAAAATTAGATGGATTCTTAACTTATGCACCTTTACCTAAAGCAGAACAATATGCCTTATATCATCCAAAAACAATAGAAAAACAAGAAAAACAAAACGCATTTTATGAAACCATCTGAAAAAATACCTTTATTTAAAGTTTTTATGGCTGATACAGCTGCTCCGGAAGTAACAAAAGTACTTAATAGTGGGTTTATAGGTCAAGGACCTAAAGTTGATCAATTTGAACAACAATTACAAGATTATTTTAACCATAAACATATACAAACTTTAAACGCAGGTACCTCAGCTTTACATATGGCTCTTCATTTATTAAAAAAACCTAAACCACATTGGAATGAAGATGTATTTCAAGGAGTGGCTTGGGTATCTCATAATTGGCCTGGATTAGAAGATGGTGATGAAGTTTTATGTACTGCAATGACTTGTACAGCTTCAAATTGGCCCGTTTTGGCTAATAATCTTAAAATAAAATGGGTAGATATAGATCCAAAAACATTAAATATGGATCTTGATGATTTAGAAAGAAAAATAACTAAAAAAACTAAGGTTATAATGGGTGTTCATTGGGGTGGTTATCCATTAGATTTAGATAGATTAAGAAAAATTAGAACAAGTTTTAGAGGTGAATTTGGATGGGCACCTGCAGTAATAGAAGATGGAGCTCATTCTTTTGGCTCTAAGTATAAAGGTAAATTTATTGGTACTAGTGATAATTTAACTATGTTTTCCCTCCAAGCTATAAAACATATCACTTCAATTGATGGTGGTTTATTATTTAGCCCCCACCAGGAATTACACGATAGAGGTAAATTAATTAGATGGTATGGTATTGATAGAGACAGTGATAGAAAAGACTTTAGATGTGAAGCTGACATACCTGAATGGGGTTACAAATTTCATATGAATGATGTTTGTGCTACTGTTGGTATGGAAAACTTTAAACATTTAGACAGTATTATTTCTAAACATAAAGAAAATGCTGCTTATTATGACTTAAGATTACAAAATGTACCTGGTGTTACATTGTTAGAAAGAAAAGAAGGATTTGAATCTGCATTTTGGATTTATACTATGTTAGTAGATGATAGAGATGGATTTTATAAATATATGGATGAATGTAATATAGCTGTATCTCAGGTACATGAAAGAAATGATAAACACACTTGTGTAGAAGAATTTAAAACAGAATTACCCAATTTAGATAAAACCATAGGTAAAGTCGTTAATATACCTGTTGGGTGGTGGATAACACCAGAACAAAGAGAATATATCGTAGAATGTATTAGAAAAGGCTGGTAATGAGAAAAGCTTGGGAAATTAAAACATTTGATTATGTTATAAATTTTTGGTTTGGTCCTAGATCAACAAAAAAAAGATTTAAATATAATCCCAAAGAAAAATCTGCAAAACAATTATCTCAAGTTTATGGTCAATGGTATCAACAAGTACACCATTATTACTTAGTTAATGCTCATTGTAAATTTCTTAAAAAATATAATATTGATAATTTAAAAAATATTTTATTTGTAATTAATGAATGGGAAGAAGAAGATACAGATCAAGTAGTAAAAGAAGTACAAGAAGTAATTGATTGGCATGGTTTAAGTGATAAAATAAAAGTTATAGTTCACGATAATACTAATCATTCTTATGGTGCTTGGAATGAAGGAATTAAACAATTAATAAAAGATTCAAGTTCTTCTGATTATGTTTTTGTATGTGAAGATGATTATTTACCTGTTGATGGGGAATTTTATAAACCATTCTTTTTTAAATTTAAAGATAATATAGGTTATGTTGCTCAACATATAGATCATGTTAAGTACCATAAAGTAGTACACGATATTGTAGGTAAAATAAATACACACCACGAAAGAAAACATGCTGCGGTGAGTAATGGATTTTTAGATTTAAATTTAGCAAAAACTTTATATAATAAAAATAAAGAAATATTTAAATTTGATACATCAGAATTAGATAATGCAAATTTATCTACTAGAGCAAAGGAACAAATAGTATTTACAGATAATATCACAAATGCAGGATATACATTAGAAAGTATTAGTGATATATGTTATGTTCCTTTTGATATTCAAAATAATAATAAAATAAAAGATTTTGGTGATAAATCAAATTATTGCCCAATAAAACCATATGAATACGGGGAAGTATTAGCAAAAGATAGTAATGGAATAAGTTTAAGAAATATGACCGAATCAGATCTAAAATGGTTTCTAGAAGTAAGAAATGATGACTCAACAAGAAATTTTTTAAAAGATGATAATGTATTTGGTTTAGATGAAGCTCAAAAATGGTTTAAGAATTTAGATAAAAAATTGTGGCCATATCAAATTATATCACGAGTACAAAGACAATATGTAACCAATGAAGGAAATTATTCACGCCATATGTCTGAATATTTTGAAATTGAGCTTCCTATTGGTTATACTAGAAGATATATGACCAAAATTAATGGAAAAGAAATTATTGAATTAGGTTGTGATATACACCCTAAACATAGAAAACAGGGTTATGCTAAAAGAGCTTATATTAATATGTTATCAAACCTAGAATCTGCCTCTTTATGGGTTTTTGAAGATAATTTTGCTCGTAACCTATATTTTGAATTAGGTTTTAGAGATAATGGAGTAACTCAAATTAATCGAGGTAGAAAAGAATATCAAATGGTATGGAAAAGAAAGATTTAAAATTTTTAATTATATTTTTTTATTATAATAGACCAGATATGGTTAGAAATGCTTTAAATAGCATTAATAAGCTTACTTATAAAAACTTTGAAATAGCTTTTATAGATGATGGGAGTGAAGTAAAAGGTGAACCTATAGTAAGAAGTATATTAAAACCAAGTTTTTTAAAAAAAGTAAATTTTATAGATACTAATGATACTGTAGAAGATAAAATAAATAGAGAAGGTAGTGAAATAGGAAAATATGCTAATGAAGCAATTAAAGAATCTGATGCTGATATAGTTTTAATGTTATGTGATGATGATGCTATGGTTCCTGATTATTTAAATAGTTTAAATCGTTTTTATCAATTTAATCCTAAAATACATTATGCTTATTGTAAGTTAAAATATTATAACCCAACAGAAACAAGCTATACACGAGCTAAACCTGATGAAACAGATGTGACTAATAGATTAATTAACCCAGTTACTAATTTAGATTCATCTCAAGTAAGTTGGAGGAGAAAAAGTATGATAGATAAAGATTTTTGGTTCCCATATCCTAGAACTAGAAATTTAGATGCTGTAATGTTTGTTCATTTATGGCATTACTATAAACATTGCTCACCATTAAAAGAATACGGACAATATAAAGCTATATTTGATGACCAATTAGGTAATAGAAAACATGGGTTTAATCAATTAGATAAATGGACTAATATGAGTGAATATGCTGGTGTAGAAAAAACACTATTAGATAATAACCCTCATGATGAATATAAAATAAATGTTAAGTAAAGAAAATAAAAAGTGGAGTCATTATTATGCTGAACCAAATTTTCGAATTAATGATCAATTATGGAAATTTTGCCCTTCAGATCATTTACTTCATATTCATATTCCTAAATGTGCGGGCACTTGGCTAAAACAAATCGTTTATAACTCATCAGCAGGTTCACATAGATTTAATCATGGCCATTTACCAGCTGGATTGCAAAAAACTATGCTAGAGGATAGAGGTTATAAATGGAAACAATTTAAACCCTGGGCTATTATAAGAAATCCTTGGGATAGACTTTGGTCTGCTTATAAGTACACTAAATGGGGGGGATTTGAAGTAAACCTAAGACCAGTAGTTGAAACAAAAGGTAAATTCGAAATAAAAGGTAAAAAAGCACTTCAAAATAGTAAAATATTTAAATCATATGACGAATTTTTACCTATACATGATTTTCATTTGAAAGATCTTTATTTATTAGAAGGTCAAGCTACTGAAAAAGTAGAAATTGGTTGGTTAAAAAATCAAACTATTGGACATGATTTTAAATCTTATATTACTAATTTGTATAATTTAATTCCTGGTAAAGAACTAAATAAAGAGGGAACACTTCCTTGGTGGAGAAAAATAGAAAGAAATATTTATTTAGATCCACAACTTAATTTTTTAAGAGAGATGCCTGAAAAAGGTGAAATAATAGTTCCAAATTTATTTCGTTCTAATGAAATTAAAAAGTTTTTAAAATGGGCCGAATCCAATAGTAAAGATAAATTTATGACTCAAAGATCTGAACAAAGGGCTTCATATAATAAATCAAAAAACCAAATACATTATCAAAACATGTATGATGATGATATGATTAATATGGTGGGTGAATTATACAAAGATGATATTGAATATTTAAATTTTACTTTTGAAAATTAATGTTACAATTTAGAATACAAAACGATCAGGTTATTAATAGTGGTGAAGTAGATAAACTAGGAATACCATTAAAGGAAGTAAATACTGTATTTCCTAATGATTTATATGATGGTTGGTTTCCTTTTACTCGTTTATGTTTTTCTTTAGGAGATTGGGCTGTAATAAGTGGTTTACCTCAAGCATTAAAAGCAAAATACCCCCATCTTAAATTTGCTTTGCCATCAAGGAATTATTTAGAACAAATATTTGGTAATGCAATTGGACAATGGAAATATGGTGATAATAATCCTTTAGATTATATTGATTATATATTTAAAAATAATCCTTACGTTTATCATAGATTTGAACCAGGCGATTTTGATGTAATATTTACTGACCATGATAGAGCTTATACTGATAACATTAATATACCATTAACTGAACAAATATTATTAAGATTTGGATTTACTTTAGATGAAGTAAAAAATATAGATTGTAGACCTCATTTATATTATGATGAAGATGAAAATCCAAATCCTGATATTAAAGATGATTATGGTTGTTTATTATTTGCCTCTAGAATTGATAAATTAAAAGGTAGATGGGATGATAAAAACTTAATTAAAGAAGCTAGGAAATACAAAGATACTCCCGTATATTACTATAGTGAATTTGATTTAAAGGATACTGAATGGGATAAATTATTTCCTATTCGTTATAACTTTGCTGATTTAAACCTTAATTTAAGGCAACAAATGTTAATTAAATCAAGAGCCAAATTTAATATTGGTTATCAAGCAGGGATAAATGATGCAGTTAGTAAACATTCTAATAATATTATTTTAACTCCCTATGATGATATAAAAGAAAATATAATAAGAAATGTTAAATATATCCATTTTAATGGATCAATAAAACAAATATAATGGCATACTTAACCTCAGAACTACAATCAAAATATCAATTTAATATTGATGTTGTTACTCAATTAGAAAAAGAATTTGGGGATGATTATTATGATCTTGAAGCCGAATTTAATGATTATTGGAATAATGTGTTAATGACCCAAATTATTCATGAATCATCAGGTGGTCAAGGTAGATTAGCTGGAGCTGGTCCTATTGATTATAATGAATCAAAAATAATTTATTTCTATATTAGATTAAGAAAACCTAGAAATGTATTAGAAGTAGGATTTGCTAGTGGAGTAAGTTCAGCTTTAATTGCTAAAGCATTAGAGATGAATGGTAAAGGAAAATTATATACAGGTGATTTAAATAGTGCCCCTGATCATAAATGGATTATAACTGATTTTAAATATTATATTGAAAAAGGAATTATTATACCTACTTACCCAATTGATGGAGTTCAATTTGTAGAAGAATTTGATAGTAAAATACCTATTGATTTAACATTTTCAGATGCTAGTCATGAAAAATCATTTTGTTATCATTTAGCTTGTTCTTTATTTGAAAAATATCCTGATGCTTTACATTTATATCATGAATATTCATTTTCTCCATTATCTACCAGTGATTACAAACAGTTTATTAGTGCCAAAGAAAATCACCAACATCAAACATTTTATGAGCGGGAAGCATTTGAGGAACATTTTGATGAAGATTATTATCATCATTATGGTTTTTATGGTAGTTGTGGTTTAGGTGTAGTTAAAAAAAGAGAACAAAGTGTAGCTATGAAAGTATATTATAGATTATCTAATTTAGAAGCAAGTATTACTAAAAGAAAAATAAAAAATGCAACTAAAGAACATTGTTTGAATAATTGCATTCTCGAATTTGGTAAAGAAAATATAACTATAATTGGAGATAAATTAAATGATGAAACTAGAAATTACGTTAATAGTTTAGGTTTAAGATTAGTCGAAGTAAATAATGGAACAGGTGCTGGTACATTTAGAGACGCATTAAATTTAGCTATTAAAGAAAATGATGATGATACAATGGTTTATTTACTTGAAGATGATTTCCTCCATAAAACAGGTTCTAAAAAATTATTAAAAGAAGGTATTAAACGTTATAAAATGTATACTACATTGTATGACCACCCAGATAAATACATTAATGCTAAAGATGGAGGTAACCCTCAAATTGACATGAATGCTGAAATAACTAGGGTATCTAGAACAAAGTCCGTACATTGGAAATTAACAAATAGTACAGTTATGAGTTTTGCTACTTATGTTTCAAGACTTAAACAAGATTTAGATTTAATTCAAAAATATTCAAGTGATAAGATAACTGATTCATATGGATTTTTTACTGAGTTAATTAATACAAAACAAATAGGTGTTGTTAGTAGCATTCCAGGTTATTCAACCCACTGTGAATCAAATTGGCTATCACCTTTAACTAATTGGACAGAAGTATGATAAGTTTAATAATACCAACATATAGAAATCCTGATTATTTACATTTATGTTTAAGATCAGCTATTGAACAACAAACAAATAAAAATGAAATTATAGTCGCTGTAGATGGTTTTATGGAAGAATCTAGAGATGTCTTAGATGATTTTATTGATGATATTAAAATTTTAGATTTAAGCAATAATCAAGGAATGCAAACAGCTCTTAATTTAGCTGTAATGAATGCTACTAATGAAAAAATTTGTATTATAAATGATGACAATATTTTATGTAAAGGTTGGGATGAAATTATTGAATCAGAATTAAATGAAAAACAAGTATTAACTATAAATCAAATTGAACCTACTGGACCTGGTATATTTAACTTTCCAGTTAAAGATTTAGGACGTACTCCAAAAGATTTTAGGTATGATGAATTTATAGAATATGAGTTAAGATTAAGAGAAAAAGGTATATTAACTAGAGATGGAGGAATATTTCCATTTGCAATGTATAAAAAAGATTATATGATTGTGGGTGGATTTGATACAATGTATCAATCGCCATTTATTTGTGATTGGGATTTCTTTCTAAAATTAGATCTTAATAATATTTCTTTTTACAGAACACACTCAGGTCACTTTTATCATTTTGGTAGTACAGCTACTAAAAACGGTAAAGAAGGAGAAAAATTTAAAGCTACTGAAGGCCCAGCAGCTGAAATATTTATGTATAAATGGGGTATCCAACCTAGGTTATTTGAAAATTTATCACATAACCCAAAGGATAATAAAGTAGTAAAAGGTATTAAATATGAGTAAAAAAACAGTTTTAATTACAGGTGTAGCTGGTTTACTTGGAAGTAGATTAGCTGATTGGATCATTGAAAACAAATCAGAAGAGTATAATGTAATTGGAGTAGATGATTTAAGTGGAGGTTATAAAGAAAATGTACATCCAAACGTTAAGTTTTGGCAGATGGATTTAGTTAACCATCCTATTGAAAATATATTTGAAGCACATAAAATTGATTATGTATATCATTTTGCTGCTTATGCTGCTGAAGGATTATCACCTTTTATACGTGGATATAATTATGATAACAATTTAAAAGCAACGGCACGCATAGTTAACGAGTGTATAAAAAACGACGTTAAAAGATTGGTATTTACATCAACAATGGCTGTTTATGGTCATGGAGAGGGTGGTATATTTCATGAAGATATGGCTAGAAACCCAATTGATCCATATGGTATTGCAAAAATGGCATGTGAAAGAGATATTGAAGTAGCAAATGAACAACATGGGTTAGATTATTGTATAATTAGACCTCATAATGTATTTGGAGCTAAGCAAAATATTTGGGATAAATACAGAAATGTATTAGGTATTTGGATGTATTATATTTTAAATAAAGAACCTATTACTATTTTTGGTGATGGTTCTCAACGTAGAGCTTTTAGTTATATAGATGATTCTGTAGAACCTTTATTTAATGCTCATTTAGAACCTAAGGCATCAAAACAAATTATTAATTTAGGAGGTACTATTGATTATAGTATATTAGATTGTTCTATTGCCTTAAAAAATGTTATTGCTGAAGATACAGGTAAAAGACCTGAAACAATATTTTTAGAAAAAAGACATGAAGTACATACAGCTGTTCCTACTTGGCAAAAATCAGTTGATATATTAGGTTTTGAACATAAAACATCATTAGAAGACGGTTTAGCTAAAATGTGGCAGTGGGCTAAAGCACAACCAATGAGAGAAAGGTTTGTATGGGAAAATTATGAAATTGAAAAGGGTATATATAGTTTTTGGAAAAATAAAAAATAAATTATGAATATAGGAATAATAGGTCAAGGTTTTGTTGGTAATGCTATTTACCAAAAATTAAGTAAGTATTATAAAGTATTTACTTATGATATTCAAGCTAAATTGTGTAATAGTGATTTGCCTGAAGTATTAGAAAGATGTAAAATTATATTTGTATGTTTACCTACTCCAATGAATAAGGATGGATCATGTAATTTAGATATATTAGATAATACATTAGATCAAATTAATAGAGCCAGTAAAGAAGTAGAAGATAGAATTGTAGTAATTAAATCTACTATAATACCAGGTTCAACTGATAGATTTCAATTAGATTATCCTTATATAGATATAGTTTTTAACCCTGAATTTTTAACTGAAGCTAATGCTGTTGATGATTTTGAAAACCAAACAAGATTATTATTAGGGGGACGTAAAAAAGCTACTACAAAAATTAAACAAATATTTTCAGCCGCATTTAGAAAAACACCTAGAATAATAAAAACAGATGCTAAAACAGCTGAATTAGTTAAATATGTTACCAATACATTTTTAGCTACTAAAGTTTCATTTGCTAATGAAATTTATCAATTATGTGAAAGTTTAGATTTAGATTATGATAAAATAATTGAATATGCTACTTTAGATCCTAGGTTAGGTGATTCACATTGGGGTGTACCAGGACCAGATGGTGATTTTGGTTTTGGGGGACATTGTTTCCCTAAAGATTTATCTGCAATTATTGAGATAACAAAAGAAAAAAACATAACTAATAACGTATTAAAAGCTACTCAAACTACTAATAACACGGTTAGATCTAATCGTGATTGGGAAAAAATGAAGGGTAGAGCAATTGTATAATGGCTGAATTATTTGTAGTAGAAGATTTTTATTCTGATCCTCATTTTGTGAGAAACTATGCTCTCAATGAATTAGAATGGCATGATAAAAAAGGTAATCACCCTGGAAGAAGATCAGATCCAGATAGACATCCATCAGTTAAAAAATTATTATCTGAAATTGTTGGTGCTAAATTAACTCATTGGGATGAAGAATGGAATTATTCTAATGGTGCTTATAATTTATGTAAAGCTTGGGATAAATGTTGGATACATTCAGATTGGGGAACTACTTGGGCTTGTGTAGTATATCTTACTCCTGATGCTCCTGTTTCATCTGGTACTGCTTTATATAAACATAAAGAAACAGGCTATAGAATAAGACCTGAAGATAAAAAACTACAGGAAAAATTAGACTCTCAGTCTAATGACTTTACTGCTTGGGAAATGACTGATTATGTTGGTAATATATTTAATCGAGCAGTAATATATAGAGGTCAATACTACCACTCAGCTGTGCAATATTTTGGAAACACTGATGATTATTGTAGAATGCACCAAACATTTTTCTTCTCCACGAAATAATTTGGATACCTGAGGGAAAGTTCGTATATTTAGCCAAATTTAAAAATAGGTTATGGACACTCTAGAAATAGAACATCAAATTGATTATGAGTCAAAACAAAGAAAACAAGCATTAAAATACTATAGCGATAGTAAAAAATGGATTAAATTTAAAAATATCCAACCTACTAAAGTAAATGTTAAAGATTTAGTCAATTTATTTAAAAGTATACCAAAACATATAGAATGTTGTTATACTATAAAACCTTCACAAAGACATAAAATAACACTTAATGATTGGAATAGGCATGATAAAGTAGTTAGTGTTAAAGAAACATTAACCCCAAGACGAATAAAAGGGCAAGAGGAAGCTGGATTGTTATATGTAGGTTCATCATTATCACCATTTAAAAGATTAATTCAACATTTTACATCTCATACAATTAAAGTAGATAATACTTTAGGTGTACAACATGATGGTTCTTGTTTAAGATTAGGAGAATGGTGCAAAACACCTGTTGATATTACTATTTATCAATTACCAGGTGTAGGTAAGGATGCAATTCAATTTATAGAGCGTCAAATAAAACAAAGGAGATCCTACAGTACAGGTAGAAAAGAAAATTAAAATTAAAACTAAACAGTTATATTTATGGAGAGTATATTATTAAATCAATCAACTATGAAATTAAAAATGATACCGTGTAGCAATTGTGGGGAACCAATGCCTGAATTAAGATTACTGAGGGCTGGTTTTAGTTATTGTGTTAAATGTTCTGAAAATGGATTAGGACAAGGTAAAAAACATGGAATACCAGTTATGATGGGTGAAGGTGATCATACTTGGATAGAAACAGTTATAATGGATGATGAACAATTTGCTCAATACCAAAGGAATGAAAATGCAATGAAAAATCTAGATAAAACTGGTAAGGCCGAAATGTTAGATATGGATAAAGAAGATAGAAATTTAGTAGGTCCACTTACTATTAAAGACGAAGATGGCAAATAAGAAGAAATTCTTAAGTAAAGAACAAATAGTTGCAGCCCAAGGTAAAACTTTATCTAATATGGCTGCGGCTAGATATTTGCATGTTTCTTATCAACATTATAAGAAATATGCTAAAATGTATAATTTGTTTGAGTCACATAAAAATCAAGCAGGAAAAGGTGTACCTAAATTTTTAAAAGGCCCTAAAAAAATGCCTCATATGATTGAAATTATAGAAGGTAGAATTGCAGCTTCTTCATTCAACCCTAATAAACTTAAGTACGCTCTTATAGAGCAGGGATATTTATTAGAGGAATGTGCTGTATGTGGTTTTAAAGAAAGACGAGTATTAGATTATAAAATACCTCTTTTGTTACACTTCAAAGATAATAATAGTAATAACTACAGCTTAGATAACGTTCAATTACTATGTTATAACCATTATTTTTTAACTGTTGGGGATATTTTTAATTCCAAAGACATTAAACAAATTGAAACAAAACAGGAGCATTACGGTACTAGTGAAAAAGTTGAATGGGAAGTAGATGATTATCATTTACAACGTTTAAAAGAACTAGGACTAGATGATGCAGATGAAGATGAAGTTAACCAATATATAAGTAGAATTTAAATTAAATAATATGATTGAAATAATTAAACATGTAACAGGCTTTTGTGGAGAACATTGGCACCCAAATATGTGGACTGCACTTGCTGGCTCTCCAGTAATAGCATCAACTGTATATTACATTAAATGTAAATGTGGTGGATGGTTCCAACACACTAAAGATTGTAAACATGAGGAAAGGTAAATCTTATCATAAAAAACATAACGCTATAGTTAATGATTATGATAATCAAAAATCTAAACATTTAGATAAGTTAGCTACTAAAATGCTTAAAAACGATGAAAAAGCAAGTCAGCTAAAATCCAAGCCTGTTAAAGGCAATTTCCTTAAAAACTTTTAATATGAGAAATTTTATAACTATTTTATTGGTGTTAAGTTCACCAACAATGGTTGCACCTACTTCTGTTAATTTAATTCCTATAGAATTACCAGTTAAAAAAGAAGTAATAATAATTAAAAATATGGACTTATTTCTTCATGATTTAGGCCATAGAGAATCAGGTAATAGATATAATGTTGTTAACCAATTTGGGTATATGGGAAAATATCAATTTGGTAAATCAACATTAAAAACATTAAAAATCAAAGTAACTAGAGATGCATTTTTGAATAGCCCTGATTTACAAGAATATGCTATGCAACAAAATTTATTGTATAATAAGAAAAAATTACAGAAATATATAGATAAATTTGAGGGGCAAGAATTAAATGGTATATTAATTACCGAATCAGGTATTCTAGCTGCGGCACATTTAGGTGGTGCTGGTAGTGTTAGAAAATATTTTAGATCAGGTAAAGTAATGGAAGATGGGAATGGAGTAAAAATTACTTCATATTTAAATCAATTTAGTGGTTATAATTTAAACATATGAAATTAAATAATAAAGTTTTTAAAAAACAAGGTTATATTCATCTTAATGATGTTATACCTCATACTCAACTTAAAATAGCTAGACGTGAAGCTATTAATTTAAAAAGAGATAAAATTAGTGAATTAGGAAAACCTAGAAACAATGGGACTGGTACATGGTGGAGAGGAATAGAAATGGCAGGTACATTAAATGAAGAATTATATATGTGTTATCTTCATCCTATTATGCAACAAATTGTTCCTGTATTTATGGAAACAGCAGACTTATTTTTATTTAATGATCAAGTAGTTGTTAAATTGCCTAATGAAGAATTTTCATTCCCTGAACACTTTGATAATCAATATGGACCTGATCCTGAAGGTGCTTTAAATGGTGATTTTAAAACTATTAATTTTATGTGGGTGTTAACTAACATGACCAAAGAATCGGGTGCATTAGAAATAAAAAACAATGAAACGGGCAAATGGGATTTAATTGAAGCAAAGGCAGGTGATATGATAGTAATTGAAGGTAATACTCTTCATCGTTCTGATCATAATACTACTGATAAACCCAGAGCATTATATGCTTGTGTTTTTTCGAATAAACCTTTAGAATTAGATGGATTTTATAAATCAAAATGGAAATTTTGTAATTGTAGAGATGGAATTAGAAATGTTAAATTAGATGATGATGATCAAAAATTATGGGAAAGTTACAAGAAATAATAGTTACTATACAAGAACGATGGGCTGCTACAAGACCTAATGTGTTTAAAAATAAAAAAAAATACACAAGAAAGAAAAAACATCCGCGTAAAGGCTTGGATACCTGAAGGAGGAGTCGTATATTTACAGGGTAAATAAAAAAATAAAGGTTATGAAAATTATAGATGGTCAAGTATGGTGTAATGAAATAGAAAAATGGGTTACACCCGAAGAATATTCAAGACATTGTGAGCCTGATTTCGAGTGGGAAAACGAAATATTAAACGGTAGATAATATGGCACTTTGGCAATTCACAAATTTTAATAAATACGGAAATCCAAGAACTAGGATAATCCATAGACCAGATGGTGAAGGTTTTTCACATGGTCCTGGTTTTGGTCCTACTATGGTAAGTAGATTCCAATATGAATATAAACATGAAGTATTACCTCCAGGATTAGTATCAATTGGTGGTGAATTATTTTTAGTTCCTACTTGGCAAAAAGTAGATAAAAATACTACATTAAAAGATATTAATTGGATTAAACCAAAACCAAAAGTTAAAAAACAACCTATAATAGAAACTCATATTAGTGGGAGTGGATTAGGTGAATATAAAACTAAATATTACCCCGAAAGTGGTAAATACCATTGTTCATGTCCAGGTTACTGGAGATCAAGTGGTAATTGTAAACATGTTAAACAAATGAAAAATAAAATAAATAATGAAAAAAGATAATAGATACGTAGTTACGTTTGAAGCATACGTTTATGCTCCTAATGATTATATGGCTAGAAAACGTAGCCATGCAGTTAATGATTCAATTAATGCAATAATGAATGTTCAAGATTCTGATATTACAGGTATAGTAGAACAACCATTTGGTACTATGGGTAATAGAAAATTAGATGATATTTCTAAACCTAGAGATAAAGACGAAGATAAAGAATTACCATTTTAGTATGTGCATGTCAGGAATACATTACGAATTTGAAGACGAATTTGAAGAGGATATTGTAGAAGTCGATCCTAAATTAATTTGTAAATACTCAGGACTTCTATCAATTTATGCTTACCAAGATATATAATATGGAAGGATACGAATTAGTAGATAAAGCAATGAATGTAGGTTATAGATTACTTATGGGTGAAGATGAGCAAATCATTCCAAGTGATAGCAATGAAGTAGAGGATATGGTATTCATCCCAGATCCAGAACAAACTGAAATGGAATTAGCAGAAGATTTACTTGAATATTTTATTAATGAAGAAGAATATGAAAAGTGTGCTAACATTAGAGATGTAATTAAATTAAATAAATTTTTAAATAAAGTAATATGAATAAAACACTAAGCAAAAATAGATTTAAAACATTAGGTAAAGCATTATCTAAAGTAGGAATTGGAATTGATTATCAAGTCGATTGGTCTGCATCTGTTGGTACTACAATTCAACGTACTGATCAACCAAGGTTAGGTTCAGGTAATTATAATGGTATAGAAGGATGGTATTTTACTAAAGATAATAACATTAATTATACTATTAAAGAAAAAAAATTAATAAGAGAAGTACTAATAAGTAAAGGATTTAAAAGCAAAGGTATTTCTGATTATGAAGTAGAGTTTGATAATGATAGGTCGTATAGACCCAATATAAGTTTTATTTTAAATAATTAATATGAAAAAACAAAAAGGTTGTGAGTGGGAAAGTCCACTTTTTAGACAAATAATGGCTAAAAAAAAGAAGGATATGCCTGGTTTCGGAGGAACTTGGAAAGCATTAGATAATTTAGTAGATTATAAACCTAAACGAGGTAAATACAATGGTAGAGAACAGAGGTAGACCAAGCGAAAATACAGTTAAACCAAATAAATGGGTTTTAGAAACAGGTAATATGACTTATTATTATGATGTTAAGAAAAACCCAAATGGATGTTGGAAATCAGTAAATAATGATACTACTAAGTATCCTAAACCAAAAATTGACCAAAGACCATATGGTAAATCACCAGTAGTAATGGTATTTAAAACATCAAATCGTTCTAACGCTAAAACTAAAATGAAAATATTTAGAAAAAATATTGATTATATTTTAACAGCTAAAAAATTACCTGGTGTTCCTGAAATTGCTCAAATTTTAGAAGTTGGAGTTGGTAAATCATTTATTGACCAATGGACAAAAAAATATAATTTAGCTTAATTTTTATATATTTATGACAAACATTAAAAACAATTTATTATGTTAAAAATTATAGGTCTTATAGTATTAGTTTTAGTAGTCGGAGCAGCAGTTTATTACTTCGGTTTTTATAAAAGAGGAAAAATAAATGACAGAGATGGTGATTTTATTCCTGATGAAATAGAAGATGCTGCAGATAAAGTTAAAGCCGCTGCTAAGGAAGTAAAACGTAGAGGTAAAAACGTAAAAAAAGAATTAAAAGACGTTGTAGAAGCAGCTAAAGAATTAGGTAATCAAGTAGGTGATGTAGGAAAGGCTGTTAAAGGTAAAAAAAGACAAGGTCGTAAAGCTAAAAAGTAATATGAGTAAATATAATCTACAAGATTTATTAGAAGGTATGAGTGATAAAGAATTTGCTGATGCCCAGGAAAAGGATCGTTTAGAAAAACACCCTGAAAAGGATAAAATAAAAGCTATCCAAGCTTTATTAGCTAAAGAAAAACTAAAAAAAGAATCTACAGGTCCAAGTGATAAAGCTGAAACCGAAGATGATGTTGTTAATGTAGATAAAGTTTCAAGCCCAAGTGCTAAAGGCGTTGGTTATGGAGCTGAAACATCTGCTAATACAGCTGAAGATGATCAAGAAGATAAAGAAATTCAAAATCCACCACCAATGTATGCTATGAAAGAAGATATGAACCTAGCTAGTATAGCTAAAAAATTAGGAATCGATATGGATGACCTAAAAGATAAAATTGAAAAAATGAAATCTAGAGAAAAAGATGAAATTGAAGCTAGTGCTAGAGCATCAATGGCTGAAAATACAAGACTTAGTAACGAAGTTTCTGATCGTATAGAAGGTTTACTTAACCAACCTATGAAAAAGAAATTTATGGATGTAGGAATGGATTTAGTTCAAGATTTACTTGAAGAAGATCCATTTGATATTGATGATGTTATCCAACATTTAGCAAATGAATTAGGTAATTATTATGATAATTTTTTAGGAGCAGGTGAAAGATTAAATAGTATGGAAATTGATGAAAATGGTGATGCTGAAGATTTTACTAAAGAATTAAAAGAAGCGGTTGCTGAGGAAGAATCAGTAGCTGATTATCTTATGGATTATTATAGAAACCCTAACAAACCTGAGGAAACTATGGTTGATGAAAAAATAGTAGGTGAGTATTATAAAACTCATCCTGATTGGGATCTAATATGGGGTAAATCATATGAAGATGGATTAGAGGATTTTCAAGAATTCTTTGATGCTAATTATGGTTATATGTTCCCTAGTGCTGGTGAAATAGATGAAGATAAGGAAATGGAAGATTTAAAAGAACAATTTAAGAGATTTAGATAGTGCAGGTGCACA
>TARA_B100001175_G_scaffold285999_1_pt1 | contig 25258 bp, 13 predicted proteins | sample TARA_B100001175 | Tara Oceans TARA_B100001175
AACGGAAACGTGACGTCTAATACTGTCCAATTTTCTAATGCGACGACGGGGCTCGTGGCTACTGCGAATGTGGAGGTGGGTGGTGAGTTGACCGCCAGTGGGAATGTGGAGGTGAGTGGGAATGTTGTCGCGACCGGGAATGTTACCGCGGATCATTTTGTGGGGGATGGAAGTAATATAACTGGTATTTCTTCAACCCTTCAAGCGATAACAGATTCTGGACCTGGTGCAAATGTGACGTCTAATACCGTTCAATTTACGAATGCGACGACTTCCCTGGTGGCCAGTGGGAATGTGGGAATCGGGACAGTATCCCCACAAGAAAAATTACACGTAAACGGAAATATCCGTCTAGGTGGTCCACAGGGAACAGATGAAGACGCGAGTTACTATATTAAATCCGCTGGACAGATTCACATTAATTCTGCCACAGACGGTACCGCTGACGATTCTTATATTTGCCTTGATTTACGAGCTGGACAATCAGGTTCGAACAGGGCTGGAATCGGTATCTGTGGTGCTGCTACGAACACTTCTTATCAGAAAATTGCTTTTGAAACAGCAGACCAGGAGCGGATGAGCATCTCTTCTCAAGGTTATTTAAAATATAATAACCAACCTCGATTTTCCGCTTATTCTAATAGTGGTGACGGAAATTTCAGTGGATTCAACAGTCCGGTCAAGTTAACCAGTACGTTTTACAATGTGGGTAGTCATTACAGTACTTCTACCGGAGCTTTTACAGCCCCTATAACGGGTCACTATAGGTTTTCTGTTGCACCGTGGAACAACAGCAGCTCAGAGCAACAATACAGTATGTGGTATAGAACGTCTAATTCGGGAGCATGGGATGATATAGCACCTTATAAATTATTAGGAGGATCTTCAAATGGTGATGAAATCATATGGACTAATATGAACAACCGCGGATTAGGTCATCCTACGTTTGATCTTTATGTCCCAGCCAATTATCAAATAGCGTTCGGTGGACGTGGGGGGGTGTCAGTTACAATTTATAGAGCACACTCATTTTTTTCGGGTGAATTAATTTCAATTGCATAATATATGAACGCGTACGTCTCCCTCGTTCCAGAAACATTAGAAATCGTAGATAGATTTAGAGGTACACAGAGCGACGTAGAATCTAGATCTTCTGATTTGGAACATGTCATAGTTCCACCGGAAATGAACTCAGATTTCGTAATACCCAGTCGTAATTCAGAAACCGATGAAATAGAATTTACGGTAGATACTCAAGCAGTCGAAGTAGAAACTCAAAATCGTATTCAATCTCGATGGATAATGTTTAGAGGTGAAAGAAGGCAACGCCTTTCAGAATGTGATTGGGTTGTGAGTATATCCGATTCACCTTTACCACAAGAAAAGATTGATGAATGGAAAGTGTACCGCCAAGCCCTTCGTGATCTTCCCTCGATAACTGAAGATCCGAAAAACCCCGTTTGGCCGACCCCTCCTCAATAATCAATTTTCCTCCAAAGTGTGACCCACTTTGCAAGAACCCGAGTTCCAAGTGCGAAGCACTTGTCCCGTCCTTCGGACTTTTTCATTTAAAAAAACCTCCCTCAATAGTAGATATGAACGGCACCGATACGTTTCTCGACATCAATAATGCTCACCTCAGGGTGAACAGCGGGAACGTTCAAGCTTCAACTTTCGTTCTCGATCAAATAAATATCGTGACGAGCGCGAATACTGCGACGACGGTTAACTTTAACAACGTCACAAAAGCGTTTAACGCGGCATCGAATATAGAGGTGGGCACTGCTAACCTATTCGTAGATACGACCACATCGAAAGTAGGTATAGGAACAGATGCACCCGCATATACATTAGATGTTCATGGAACGGCGAATGTTGGAAATCTCTACACCACTTCAAATGTAGGAATTAATACAAATTCACCCCAACAAACATTACATATTAACGGTGGAACACTCATAGGAGGACATGTTTTACCAACACAGCACGAACAGTTTGACATTGGGAGCGCGGACGCGAAAATTCGGCACATGTTCCTAAGTGACAACTCGTTATGGATAGGAGACGAAGCCAAGCTCTCGTTCACGGGAAATCAACTTAAATTTCGGCGTCGTAAGAAAAATGCAGTACCCCGCGGACTCGTGGCCATAGGAGCGGCCCAGGATCCCGAACTCAACGAATCCACGTTACAGACCAATGCCCTGGCACACGCAAATAAGCCGAGCGTTGGTGATATGAAACTCGAACATTGGCTCGCATACGCGAAAACTCTCGACGCGACGAAACAATTATCCGATGTTTTCACCAATCAAGATGCCGATTACGATGCAACAAGCGCCTCAGAGGCGTTCAAGGAAATCGGTAACGAAATTTATAGCACACACAAGCTCAGGTTAGGTTCCTCGGTCGCTCCGACGGCGACATTAGATATCACTGGGACGGCTAAAGTGAGTGGGGATGTGACCGTGGATACCAATACGTTCCACATTGATACTACCAATAACAAAATAGGGATCGGAGAAACCAGCCCAGCGGAACTCGTCCATATACGCGGTTCGAAACCTCAATTGTTAATCGAAGGGGAAACTAATGAGAACGCAAATATAGATTTCAGCTCTGGACCAGCATATAGAAATAGACGACATCAAATTCAAACAGAACATTACGCATTATCGGGTCACGCAACTTCAAATAAGATGCATTTTAGGGTTAACGGAGGTGGTGAAAACACTCCTAGTATCAGAATGACTGTACGCGGTGATGGCAACGTTGGGGTAGGTACGGATGCCCCCGGCGAGAAACTTGAAGTTCACGGTAATATAAGAGCCGGTGGAAACTCTTACCTGAATGGTTATGTTCAGATGAGCAATAATGGAAGTGTGTTTAGAAATTATAGTGGTAGTGGTGCTGGATTACATCTTACCGGTGGTGCAGTTGTTCCCGCGGATATGAACGGGGGTAATCACACGTCCTCCCATACCATGCTCGGTCATTCGTCATATAGGTGGGGTCAAATTTATTCAACGAGTAGTAGCATATCAACATCTGATCGAAATGAAAAACAGGATATTAACGAAATCACCGAAAGTGAAAGAAAAGTAGCTTCCAAAATTGTCGATCTTTTCCGAACCTTTAGAATGAAAGATGCCGTTTCTAAAAAAGGCGATGAAGCACGTTTACATAACGGTGTCATCGCTCAGGATTTAATAGAAGTTTTCCAGAGTGAGGGTTTAAATGCACATAGATATGGTTTATTCTGTTATGATGATATATGGTTAGTCGATGGTGAAAATGAATTATATGAAACCGTGTATGAAAAGGATGATTCCGAAGATGATGGTGTTAAAGAAGTAAAGGTAAAAACCGGAGTATTCGCGGATAAGGATACACCCGGGGCAGTCGCCACACCGGGTCCATACTCTATTCGATATGAAGAACTATTATGTTTCGTGGTTGCGGGTGAACTCCAGAATGAACGAATTAAATACTCCACACTAGAAGCCCGTGTAGCCGCACTTGAAAACGTTTAAAAAAACCTCAACACATAGTAGACGAAATGCCGATTAACTCACCGACTGGGTTTCTCGACATCACGAACGCGACGCTCAGAACGTCGAATGTTGAGGCGGAAAATATACTCATAAACGGGGGTAACATTTACGTTTCGACCGATCTTGAATCAAATATCGTGCTTAACCTCGAAAATGTCACAAATAAGGGAAACATAACATCTAATACAGTAAGATTTACAAATGCGACGACTGGTATTATAGCTACGGGAAATGTGGAAGCCGCCAAATTCATAGGAAGTGGGTCACACTTAACCGGTATTCCCCCGACTGCGATTACAGGTACTCTGAGTCAATGGTCCGATGGAACAAATAGTGACGTGTACATAACGAGTAACGTTGGAATAGGTAACGTCCATACACTCACGAGTAATACTTTACAGGTTGGTGGGAATCTATACGTCAGGGATACGGATGCAAACGTCTTAACAGTTAATGGAAATGTCGTAGCCTCCTATTTCGAAGGTGACGGAAGTAAACTATCTGGTATCGTGACGGATCTTCAAGGTGTTACGGATAATGGAAATGTCACCACAAATGTCGTACAATTTTCGAATGCGACGACAGGTCTCGTGACGACGGCGAACATAGAGGTCGGAGGTGACATTAAGGTCGTCGGTTTAACCGCGGGTACCGTTCCATACATCGCATCCGATAAATTCTTAAAGGATTCGTTTATCACTATGACGGGTGATGCGACTGTGATAACGTCTAACCTTGACGTCACGGGAAATATTTTTATGCGCGGTAATAAATTTATAGTTGAATCGGAAACAAAATTAATAAACGATGCGATCATAGGAATCGCCAATAATAACACGGTTTCGACGACGGATAAGGGTATCATCATGCAAAATACGACGGGGAACGTCGCGATCATTCACCATGGAACGGGGGATGGATTCGCGGATCAACTCACGTTCGGGTACACAGCTGATCCGCTCGATACCGTAACAGTCACGAATGATCTCACAAAAGAACTTACCGTAAATGTCCTCGGTAATGTGATCACCCAAAATAACCTTTCGATAGGTGGTTTGTTAAAGATTAACACAATTTCCGCTGCTTCTTCACACTCGCTTCAAGCAGTTACCAACCTAGGGAACGTGACTTCAAATACGGTACAATTTTCAAATGCGATCACATCCCTCGTCGCCTCTAGTAATATTGTCGCCACAGGGAACGTGAGTGCCGGTCGTAATACGGATACGACCTCTTATTTCGGAAGAGCGGCTGTGGGCTGCATGGGTACTACTAATCAAGCGTCATTTGCCCACGTTGATCGGAACAGCCCAGCGCAGTATGCGCTTAAACAAACCGCAGCTGGACCGACGTATATCAACACACCCGCGTCGGGGCATATTAGGTTTACGGTGAACGATGGAAACTCGGGTGCCGAGAAAATGCGTATCACGAGTGCTGGTAACGTGGGAATTGGGGTGAATGCCCCCCACGCGAAATTACACGTGGAGGGGAACGTCTACGTTTCTTCTAATTTGACGGTGAGTGGGAATGTGGCCGTGAGTCAGAATTTGACCGTGAGTGGTACCGGACAAACTACCACAAGTAGCTTTGACCAAGCTGGTGCTATAGGTAGTACCCTAATTTTAAAAGATGATGGCAGCTCACCCGGTAATGGGGGTGGAATTATGTTCGGTGCCAGTCAGGGATACTTTGCAGCAATTAAAGGTGGTCTAGATAATGGGTCTGATAACACAGCGGGTCGCATTACGTTTTTTACGCGTCCGAACTGGTCAGATAGTACCATGACAAGTGTGATGACTATTGATTATGCTGGGACTCTTAGAACACGTGCTCACGCAACGACTATATCAGCGACGGGTGGAACTGTTTCCACTGTCGATGGGTTTAATTATCATACATTTACAACTACGGGTTCGTCCCAATCATTCGAAATTACTTCGGGGGGAGGAGATGTAGAATATTTGATCGTAGCTGGAGGTGGAGGTGGAGGTGGTGGGAATGCTGGTGGAGGTGGTGGCGGTGGAGGTGTAATAACCGGTAAAATTGCGAATATGGTAATTGGAACTCATACAATTACGGTTGGTGGCGGTGGTAACGGGAGTGTAGCGGGGGGTACATCTCTCGAGGGTGGAACTTCCAGTTTCGGATCCTTAAAATCTGTTAATGGTGGTGGTCGTGGACAATCACAAGGTGGAGCTGGAGCGAGTACGGGTGGTTCGGGAGGTGGTTCCGCCGGTGGTGGGGGTTCCGGAACTACAAGTACATCATCTGGGGCGGGGCGAGATGGACAAGGAAATAGAGGTGGTAATGGTTGGTATGATAATTACGCTGATGGCGGTGGTGGCGGTGGTGGCGCTAGTTCTCATGGTGTTGATGCAACTAAAAATCAAGGTGGTAACGGTGGTGGTGGGTTAGCTGTCTGGGGTAAAACGTATGGAGGTGGAGGAGGGGGGTGTTGTTATAGCGCTAATATTTCATACGGAGGAAATGGAGGCGGTGGGAACGGGGGTCGACCCTCCTCCTCGGGGGTAAGTGCTATATCCCCTGGCGCTGGTACTAATGGTACTGGTGGCGGTGGGGGTGCTGGTCCAACGGGTGCAACTGGTGGTTCTGGAATTGTAATATTACGTTACGTGGTGTAAAAAATAACCTCCCTAAATAATAGATATGTCCACGGACGGAATACTTGAGTATCAGGGCACGAAACGGGTCCTTTTCCGTGGCGACACGTCGAATATCGTATTCGATACGCGAACGACCAGTCTAGGAATCGGGGTCACCGGGTCAAATAATCCCAGCTCAAATTTATACATCACCGGAAACGCCTACGTTTCATCGAATCTCGCGATCGGGGGTGTGATGACCATGGGTGTCGTCAACGTGGCGGCCCGTCATAACTTACAAGCCGTGACGGATATGGGGAACGTCACTACACATACCGTGGAGTTTACGAATCCTACGACGAGTATTGTCGCTTCAGGGAATGTGGAGGTTGGTGGGAATGTGACCGTTTCTTCTAATTTGATCGTGACTGGGAACGTGGAAATAACCAAAGACTTGTATTGTTCTGGTATGATACACAATCTTGAGAGCATGGAAAATACCATACGCAGTTGGAACCCCGATTATTGGTGGGATATGAACGATACGGGTTACCTCGAAGGGGGTCTTAATGAAGGTGACGGAATTAGTTATGTTCATAATAAAAGTGGAAATTGGGTAGATAATTATTTAACCGCCACAAATTGTTATACCAAATACATAAACGGTCGAAGATTCTGGGAGGGGAGTAACACAAATAGTCGTATGGTTAGCAGGGATAAAGATGATTTCGGAGGTCCGGGAATAGGGGACTTAACATCTACATTTCTCGTCGCATGTACATCTCCGAGTGCATTGAATAGGGACTATTATTTTGATTCGTTTACGAGTAGTCCGCGAATCGCTCTTGCATGGGATAATTTTGGCTCCCCCTTAGACGGTGAAGAATTGTTATTCTATAACGGCTCGACAAACTATTCTTGTTATGGACTCGATGATGGTAACACAAATACAGCCGGTGGAATATTAGGAACGAATTCGTCGGATACAACGCCGGCCGTGCATTGCGTGATGACGAAAGCGGGCGTCCACTTTGCCACACAAAGTAGGGGTACTACTAATAATCATCTAAGTATAGCGACACTCACGAGAGGTACGTTAACGACTAATATAGCGAATATTACCAATGATGCAGGCACTAGTGTAGCCGATGCGATAGTGTGGGGTAATAGACATACGCATAATAGACATAATGTAGGTGATACGTTTTATGCGGAAATGATTGTTTTTAAACGTAATAGAGGTATGGTAAGTCAGGCCCAGGTAAAGTTCTTACAGGACTATTTCAGGTTTAAGTACCAAGTCGGCGGCGCCGGTTCGCAATATAGCGGTTAATCTAATCTTTTTTTCATTTAAAAAAACCTCCCTTCATAATAGAAATGGCCGAGAACGGTATACTCGATTATCAGGGGATGAACCAAGCCATCTACCGCGGGGCGACCTCGAATATCGTCGTCGACACGCAGAGTATGAGCATAGAAATCGGGGCCGGGAATTCGAGTCATACGTCTAATTTACATATTGAATGCGACCACGCCGCGAACGTCGCTTCGATTCAGCTTAATTCCAATGTCGTCACGGAGTTTAGTCGGTCGAAAAAACTTATTAAGTACCCGAGGGTGGCTATGACTGCGAATTCAAGTGGTGGGTATGTGGCGAGTGCTCACTCTGAATACCCCGACGGTACTAATTATCACGCATTCAGGGTATTTAATAATAGGGGGGTCAATGTACCATATGTTGCAGGGGTTGGATGGGAATCTGCTAATACGGATACATTTGGTGATGATGGTTTATGGGGTGGATCGAATGCATCTGGGGCTCCAACTTCCAGTTCAGCTAATACGACCATGACTCTTGAGAATGGAAATACCATTTACGGTGAATGGCTTCAGATTCAATTACCTACTAAAATTCGTCTCGAATACGTTAATTTCCTGATACTGAGTGGTTCCGCTCACGCCATGGCCCATAGAGCTCCTCGAGCTGGGTACGTATTAGGTTCGAATAACGGAACAAACTGGACAACGTTAAAAAATTGGTCGGGAATCGTGTATGACACGTGGACCGCATATTACGACAAATTTTACAAATTTGATATCGACAAAGAGGTTGATAATTATCAATATTTTAGATTTGTATGGACCGAAACGGCGAGTGGTTCTGGAACTTCCTTATCCAGATATGCTTCTTGTCAGGAACTCGAATTTTGGGGCGTCCCCGAATACGATCCCGAAGCTCACGGGACTGATGTGACCGTAAAGTCCAAGACCAACGTTCCCAACACGGATTGGTTGGAGGTCTACTATGATGCGAAGGGGTTGGAGGATGATGCGACTCTCTCGGCTGTATCAGGTCTAGGAGGTACGACCATTAACGGAACAACTCTGGGTGACCCACAAGTATCGAACAAGGCTTTCGTATTTGATGGATCGGGAGATGCCATTGTATCTGGAGCTACATCCTTAAGTGGTAATCCTCCACTTTCGTATAGCGTGTGGTTTAAGACGAATAGTATAATATCTGGAAGTAATTCGATCGTCATGATAGGATACGCCGCCGGGACCAAATCCACTGGTTTTCGAATCCAAGCAACAACTGGAATGTATAGATTTTATGTTTACAGTGGTGCCACCAATGAAAGTGTAAATACAGATATTAAAGCAAAGATTGGAATATGGACCCATGCAACTGTAGTTTATGATGGTTTAAACTCGAAATTATATATAGATGGACAATTCGCTCTTCAGAATACTAATACAACAACTGGCTTAGCTTTAAATTCTGGTGCTAAAGTTGCATTAGGAAACTACATAAATTCGAGTGGAACTTTGTTCGACGCAACACGTAGTTACAACGGCTCAATCGCGAACTTCCGCCTCTTTAACCGGGTCCTAACCTCCGATGAGATCTACCAACTCTACGCCTACCAGAAGGAGTATTTCGGGCACGGGGACCTCTCCATGACCCTCAAGGCGGGGCGTTTGGGGATCGGGACTTCGGAGCCGAGGGCGGCTTTGGATGTGCGGGGGGATGTACGCGGTGGGTGTCCAGTTTATTTTCAGGCAAAACTCACTAGCGCTTTTAACGCTGGAATCTATAATAATTCTATAAACGGTGCCGTGATACCATGGGACCAATTGTATGAAAATACAGGGTGCTATAATACGACAACCGGACTTTTTACAGCTCCTATGACCGCAGTATACAAGTTTGGATATGGTATGAGATCCGCGGATTCCTCAAAGTCTGATTATTGGACCTATATTCAGAAAAATGGGGCAGCAGCAAAATCCGCCGGTGACACTCCGGGAAGAATATATTCTCCCAACGACTACAATACAAACTTTAGTAGCTTCATCATGGATTTGCGAGCGGGTGATACAGTTGGTATACTTTTAGCGTCGACGAACACCGGACCGCAGATCTCCAATTCTTATGGTTATTTTCATGGCCACTATTTTAGTGAGAGTCGGGGCCAACACCATTTCTGGGACTAAATAAACAAATTTCCTCCAAAGTGCAACCCACTTTGCAAGAAAGACATCCCGAGTGGCAGAGCCACTCGTATCAAACAAAAGCCGTTGGCTTTTGGCCGTTTAAAAAAACCTCCCTAAATAATAGATATGTCCACCAACGGACAATTGGTCTTCACGGATGTAGACAAAATTACGTTTAAGGGGGTCGGTAATGCCTCGAACGCCGTGGTCGATACACTCACAGGAAAGATCGGTGTGGGGGTAGATTCCCCAGACGCGAATCTTCATGTATTAGGTAATTCATACGTGAGCACAAACCTGGAACTCGGTGGAACGCTCATCATGGGAACGGTCAACGTGGAATCGCAGCATTCTCTCGAGGCTGTGACGGCCACGGGGAATATAACGCCTTTAACGGTTGAGTTTACGAATCCTACGACGAGTATTGTCGCTTCAGGGAATGTTGAGGTGGGTGGGAATGTTGTTGCTGGGTATTTGTACGGTGATGGGAGTAATATAACTGGTATTTCTTCTAATTTAGACCAGATCGTGAATATTGGAAACGTCACTTCTAATACCGTTCAATTTACGAATGCGACGACAGGGTTCGTGACGACCACGAACGTAGAAGTGGGTGGTGAGCTGACCGTCAGTGGGAATGTCACGGTGGATACGGACACCTTCCACGTCGATACCGCAACTAATAGGGTGGGAATCGGGACGACGACTCCGGGTCGATTTTTGGAAGTGTACACAGGCAATGGTACTGTTCCGGGAATTAGATTAAGAAGAGGTGCTGGATCATCTTACACAGACTTACATCACGTAGGTGTCAACGTACCTAGCAGTGGCGATTTAGAAGGTTTAGCTATTATAACCAGTGACGGGAATGCTACTACTCAAGAAGTTATGCGTATATGTGGGAATGGCCGCGTCGGCATCGGGACGAATAATCCATATACACCATTTGAGATATACACAGATGTGGGGGGTAATTCAGGTGGAGGGATGCGTATTCATCACGTCACGGGAAGTCCGAGGTTAGATTTTGTAAGGGGAGGATCCTATCGTTCACCGAATACGGGTGTATTCGGCGCCTCGAATTATGCGGATTGGAGTATTGGCACCGGTGGGGCTAACTTTAGGATTACAAGGCAATGTACGACTGAGAATAGCGGTAATGAAGCGACTGTAATGCAAATACAACATAATGGCCCCATTCTGAGTCAACTCTCCACTGGGTGGACGGGGAATAATCCAAACCAGGGAGATGGTGACGATTATACTGCTTCATCTTTATATCGCGACTACAGCTCGTGGGTATCCATTTTCAAAAGTGCTTGGGTTGACACCGGCGGTGGATGGGGAACATTTTGGGCAGGTAATAGCGGTGCTGCGTATAGAAGAGATACTAATGATAATAATCCCAATGAATACGTAATGGTTGGGGGTGGTAGTAAAAGATTTACATTTGATTTAGATAACGGACATGCTTATTTTGACGCTAATTTATCACAAAGTAACTACGATTATGCAGAGTATTTTGAGTGGGAAGATGGAAATCCGGATAACGAGGATAGACGAGGGTATTCTGTTGTTTTAAGAACAGGTGGTAAAATTACGAAAGCTACGAGCGATGATGAACCGACTAATATTATTGGAATTGTCTCAGGAACGTCTAGTGTTATCGGTGACGCTGCGTGTTATGATTGGCAGGGAAAATATGAAGTTGATGAATGGGGTACGAGGGTGACCGACGAAGTATATCAACTCACATGGACCACTGAAGAGGGTAAAAATCATAGTTATGACGAAGATCGAGTTCCCGAGGGGGTCACAGTTCCAGATGATGTGAGTCGGCGTTTACACAATAGAGAAAGAATAAGACCTGAGTATGATGCATCACATGTATATATTCCACGAGATAAACGTAAAGAATGGTGTCCGGTTGGTTTACTTGGTAAAGTTCGATTAAGAGATGGATGCCCTACAAACCCCAACTGGCGATACATGAAAACTGTTGCGGGTAAACAATTATGGTTAATCCGCTAATAATAAATATTTCCTCCAAAGTGGACCGAGTCCCACTTTGCAAGAAAGTCACCCCCGAGTGGTGAAGCCACTCGTATCAAACAAAGTCCTCCGGACTTTTTCGTTTAAAAAAACCTCCCCAAATAGTAGATATGTCCACCAGCGGTCATCTTAAGTTTCAGGGGACGAATAGAGCGACGTTCGTCGGTACGACTTCGAATATCATGTTCGACACGACCTCTACGAGTCTAGGGATAGGCGTCACGGGAACAGACCACCCCAGCTCAAATTTATATATAACTGGAAACGCATACGTCTCTAGTAATATCGCCGTCGGTGGTGTATTAACCATGGGTACCGTAAATGTGGTCGCGCGGCATGATCTCGAGAGTGTGACAGCTACGGGGAATATAACGCCTTTAACGGTTGAGTTTACGAATCCTACGACTTCTTTGGTGGCCAGTGGGAATGTGGAGGTGGGAACTGCGAATCTCTTTGTGGATACGGTGAATAATAGGGTCGGAATTGGGACAACTTCCCCTCAAGAAAAATTGGACGTAGCGGGGACAGCTCCATATTTATCAATTACTGATACACGCACAAGTTCTGGTGGCACAACCGGTCGCGATTTGGGAGGTGTTGTTTTTAGAACTAAAGATATCACCGACCCAAGCCCGGAGACAGGTGATTTTTTGGCTAAAATCCAGGTCACGGCGCAGAATGCTGGTTCATTCCCAGATGGTTCGTTAAACTTTTTCGTCAGTGATGATGGTGATTTGCTCAGTAGTCCAAGTATGGTTATAGAAGGTGTCACGGGCAACGTCGGTGTGGGGACGGTAAATCCTGGTGCTCAACTCGAGGTAGTCAAGGGAACTACTGCAGCACCCCTCACAACAGAAACGACAGTAATGCAACTCAATTCTACGATTAGTGGGAGTACCGGTACCGCCGCGAGTTATTTCAAGTTTCAACACGTTCCAGAATCGAGCCCAGTCGACTGGACAGATTGGTCTGGAAGACTTCAATTCGTCACGGATACAACGAACCAAGGGTACATGGAATTCAACCCACCCGGTTCAGGCTATGGTATCGCGTTTGGAAATACCGGTGGGGGTAGTGCAGCGGGTGAAATCATGCGTCTTCTTGGTACAGGGCAGGTTGGAATAGGATACAACAACCCATCCGAAAAATTAGAAGTAAACGGTAATATTCGTGCGAATCACCTAAACTTAGACGGAACCCAACTGGTGAATAATCTTCAAATAGCCTCCACCGCTGGTACTTGGCACGAATTAGCTGATACGAGTGCTCTGACTAGTGGTTTGTATATATTCCAGGTAACTTGGGGAAGCGCAGCTGATAATACAACAAGAATATGGAGTGGTGGTACATCTTTTGATCTTTATGTAAGGGCAGGTATCTCGGGTATATATAATTCTTCAGCCCTCGAAACAATATCACATAACCCAGTGTATCATTACAGGACCGTATCGGGATATCTGTTCGGACACGATAGTAATTCTGTTAACGGTAATTATGGTCAACAAACGATATATATACAATCCCCCCAAAGTAGCGTAACAATTAACGGTTTGAGTGTCGTCGCGTATAAGATAGGATAAAATATTTGTTATGAATATGTAAATGATTGATATCACGGACGAAGAAAAGATAGAACAACTGAAAAATTGTATGCGGGAAGAGCGTGATAAAAGGTTGCTTAAGTGTGACTGGACACAAACACTGGATAATAAATTAAGCGATGATAAGAAAAACGAATGGATGATATATCGCCAAGCTTTACGTGATTTACCGGCGACGCTAAATATAGACCCAAGCGACACATACGTGAAAACATACAACGCCGTACATTGGCCCACCCCTCCTCAATAAACATTTCCTCCAAAGTGGACCGAGTCCCACTTTGCAAGAACCCAAATTCCAAGTGCGAAGCGCTTGTCCCGTCCTTCGGACTTTCCCCAGTTTAAAAAAACCTCCCTAAATAATAGATATGTCGTATTACGTGACGAATGAGAACTCAGTTCTTAACATCAATAATGCGCACCTCAAAGTTTCGGGAAACATCCAGACGGACGTCATGAAACTCGGTGCGATTGAGTTCGCGCCTCCAGCGTCCGATGTTCCCGGGACGGTAAATTTCACGAATGTTACGACGGGTGTGACTACGTCGTCTAACCTTAACGTAGGTGGGACTTTAATGCTCGGGTCAGTGGAATTGGTCACGGCCACGGCTGCACTCGAACAAACTGTAAACCTTGGAAACGTCACTTCGAATACCGTTCAGTTTACGAATGCGACGACGGGGATTGTCGCGACGGGGAATGTGGAAGCCTCTAAATTCATAGGGGATGGGAGTTTACTCACAGGTATCACAACGATTGAGTCCAATGTAGATCTCATCAGGAATACGGATAATACGGCGTTCATTAATTTAAATTCAAATGTCGTCACGGAGTTTCCCAGGTCGAAAAAGCTTATTAAGTATCCGAGGGTGGCTTTAACCCAAAACGCTTTGAATAATGGGTATACGGCGACCTCGAGTACACAAGAAAGTTCTAGTCGTGCAGCCTGGAAAGTTTTTAATAATGCGTATGCAGAGGGAAATGGATGGCGTGGAACGGGTACGTATAGTACCTCCGATGGTTCATTTACCGGAACCTGGGTTGATTTTTCAAGCGGATCACAAACCATCTCTACACCTGATCGGGGTGATTGGCTTCAAATAATACTTCCGGAAAAAATACGATTAGAGGCTGTTAGACTTCAACCTAGGTATTCAACGACAACGGGTGGTAATCCGGCAAGCTATGGTAGGTCGGAATTTATAAGAAATGGAGCTATATGGGGTTCCAACGATGGGTCGTCATGGGACAAGGTGTATACAATTAATTCTGGACTCCCTGGATCGGATACATCTATCATGACGTTTGACGGTATAAATTCCACAACTGCTTATAACTATTTTGTATTAGTAATTACCGATACCAGTGGTACATCCGCCGGCACTCTCGCATCGTTCAGTGAATGGGAACTCTTCGGCGTCCCCGAATACGACCCCGAGGCTCATGGGACTGACGTGGTGGTCAAATCATATCCCAATGTTCCCAACACGGATTGGTTGGAGGTCTACTATGATGCGAAGAATTATACGAGTGGAGTGGTTCAGGATGAGTCATCTAACAGCAGGGACGCAACTCTAGATGGCGTCGGATATGATTCAGTATCAAAATCATTCACGTTTGACGGTGGTAACGATAAAATACACATGGGTCCGTTCTCGAACTTTACACCCACATCTAGTTATACCGTATCGCTATGGTTTAAAGTTCCAGAAATTAGTTCGGGTGAGGATATATTGTTCCATTTTGGACACGGTACTGGTGGTGAATCTTTTGGTATGAACGTGGACAATGGGAAATTGGGTGTGTTTATATGGGATGGTACTAGTGTAAAAACACAAGCTGACATTTTTACTGCTACTAAATGGGTACACACTACATGTATAGCAAATAGTGATGGAACAGTAGAAATATATTTTAACGGAATATTAGTATTGTCTGGTGATACAGGTCAAGCGTTAACTATTCCTACGAATCCATATTTAAGTCTAGGTATTCATTTTAGCGGGGAACAAACAAGTTTTCAATCAAGTGGATTTTTTAAAGGTTCCATCGCCAATTTCCGCCTCTTCAACCGAGCCCTGAGCTCCGACGAGATCTACCAACTCTATGCCTACCAGAAGGAAGACTTTGGGTACGGGGACCTCTCCATGACCCTCAAGGCGGGGCGCCTAGGGATTGGGACTTCAGAGCCGAGAGCTGCTTTGGACGTGCGAGGATCACTGAATTTCGGGATACCGAATGTACATTCCGATAGTTTATCTGGATATGGGTCAATATCCGCTGCGACCGAAGAAGCTGGATACGCGCCATTAGGTAATGATATGTATGTAGTGTGGGGAAATTACGCAATTGCGCATACCGGTTCAGGTCAATACAATTGGACGTGGTATTTTCCTAATAATTTTACAATGACGGTATTATCCGCTGTGGGAACTCTAAGAGATTGTGGTTATGGATATTCATATGATAGATCTGGATTAGGTATAAATGCGTATTACACGAATAGGATTGCCGGTCATACAAAAAATAATACGATAGGTGCTTTCACACAACATATTCACTTTGTTGTTATAGGTAAAAAAGTATAAATAAAATTATCCAGGTATATAAATGTTCACTTGCGATACATCCATACAGGAAAAGGAAGATGGTTCTGCCGTGGCTACTGTAAACTTGTGTCCCCGTGCATTACGTATCTTAAAATATAGAAACGGTGTTCCGAAAGAAGTTTTTGACCTTATTTATAAACAAGTCGAATCAGACGCGAATGCTATCGTACAAATCGCTATAAATTCGGCGTTAGCGTCGGGTACAGAATTACCATCAACAAACAAACAAGAAATACTCGATTATGAACTTACCCGTAACGACTAATTACATTTCCTCCAAAGTGCAACCCACTTTGCAAGAACCCAAGTTCCAAGTGCGAAGCACTTGTCCCGTATCAAACAGACGAAACCCTTCGGGTTTCCCCCAGTTTAAAAAAACCTCCCCCAATAATAGATACGATGCCCATCGCTACACCCCAAGGCACGCTCGATTTCAAGAGTGTCGATAAGGTGACCTTCGTCGGGGCTTCATCAAATACGGTGATCGACACAACCACAGGAAGCCTCGGTGTGGGTGTGGGTGTCGGTGGACCCACGTCTAATTTACATGTGGTGGGAAATACCCGCCTCGAAGGTGATATTAACATGCTCCATACGGCGAACACAGCCTCGATCAAACTCAATTCTAACGTCGTCGCAGAGTTTCCCAGGTCAAAGAAACTTATTAAGTATCCGAGGGTGGCTTTGACTGCTAATTCAAGTGGTGGATACGTCTCGAGTGCGAGTACCGTCTTGAACTCGACCCTCGAGGCATGGTATGTTTTCGATACTGTTAACCCGGAAGGTAGTAGCGTTAGTAGATGGCGTTCGGCTAACAACGTATACACAAATAATTCGGCGGGTAGTCCAGCCATAGTCGGTACGGCAGCACAGTTATCAGCCTCTTCCGGCACTCCATCTGGAGAGTATATACTGGTAACCTTACCAGAAAAGATGTGTCTCAAACGGTATTCTTGGTCCGGTCTGACCACACAGGGACCGAAAGACGGTGAAATATGGGGAAGTAACGATGGATCGTCGTGGTCACATGTTCATACGTTCACCGATGGAAATTCAGGGTGGGTATCCGCCGGTTCATCCCCGTCTGATTATGGGAATTATCCGGATCATCGAGACGTGGGTGAAGGAAACGTTGCGTTTTACTCCAGATACGCTTTCATCATCACAAAACTCGTGGACGGTGATGTAGCCGCATCAATGAGGGACCTCCAATATTTCGGCACCCCCGAATACGACCCCGAGGCTCACGGGACTGATGTGACCGTAAAGTCATACCCAAATGTTCCCAATACGGATTGGTTGGAGGTCTACTATGATGCGAAGGGTGAAACTACGATGCCGAACCCCGTTACCGATTTGGTGGGTGGGGACCAAGACGCTAGTGTATATGGGGTGACTTTAGATACAACTAATGAAGCTTTTGTATTTAATGGAAGTTCATATCTAGAAACAGATATACCCCAAATTACTACCGGAGTATGGCCTTTCACCATGAGCTTTTGGTTTAAAGTAAATGCTCATATTGGCGGTACATGGAATTATTTAGCACATCTCGGTGTCAGATCGGGGAATTCGGGCGACAGTACGCTTATAGGACTTAAAGATGATCTGATAGCTATTACAACATGGGGGGACTCCAAAATTAATTCGGGTGTTGTTGCTACGCCCGGTGTATGGTATCACGTAACGTCCACGTGGCCCGGAGGACCTTTTTATGATAACGCGAAACTATATATCAATGCAGTTTCATATGGTGATGTCGACAACACTAGGGATGAAACATCCCCTTTGAGCTTTCCTACATCTGGGAATAAATTAACACTCGGTAAACAGATGAACACAACATCTGATTATTTCGACGGTTCCATCGCGAACTTCCGTCTCTTTAACCGGGCCCTGACCTCCGACGAGATCTACCAACTCTACGCCTACCAGAAGGAGTATTTCGGGCATGGGGACTTGGGTATGACCCTCAAGGCGGGGCGTTTAGGGATTGGAACATCGGAGCCTCGGGCGGCTTTGGATGTGCGAGGTCGAATTATCAGAGAGTATAATCCTGGTGAAATTATTGAGACGATACAAGGGAAGGCGAATGGAAGATACGTGAAGGTTCAATCCGGTGCATATTTATTACCTAATGTTGGTACTCACCAGGATTTGACGAGCACGCATACGAGAATCAATGGAAGTAATTTTGATTACACACCACCACCCGGAACTACTAGGGTTATATACGAATTTTGGTGTTTCATGAGACAGGGAGATCCTCGACCGATTATACATTTTCAAGGAAGGGTAGGTGGTACAATAGTTAATGACTCGAGGCATACCTATAGAGATAATACCGATACCGGTCTTCACGATCCGCAATTTTGGACCTATAGTCATATGTGTATATCTATAGGCGAAGTTACGAGTGATAATATCGCGGGTGGGCAGGTAGCAACATGGGTCGGTCCAAGAACGATTGATTTTACTGCTAGAGAGTACAATGATAGTTATGAAGCTAGATTACACAATACGAATCACTGGGATGGAGGTGGTAGTGATATTCTCGTTCGACCGACTATAAAGATTACCGCTATTGCTTAATAAACATTTCCTCCAAAGTGGACTGAGTCCCACTTTGCAAGAAAAAGAGTTCCAAGTGCGAAGCACTTGTCCCGTCCTTCGGACTTTTTCGTTTAAAAAAACCTCCCTTCATAATAGATATGTCGCTGGAACAGACGATAGGAAACCTCGAGATTCGCTATGCGAACGTGGTCACATTCGTCGGTTCATCGAATACCATGGTCGATACGACCACAGGACGGATCCAGACGAAAGGCATCCAGCATAATTCTAACGTGATCACGGACGTTTCGGGTCCGCACGGACGGGTCGCACCGACCTTAAAAAAGTACCCGGAGATTGCTTTTGAGAGTGGGAAGTTTGACTCTAATGACTCTACGAATACGTACGTCCAAGCGGGGTATACTGTGACGGATAGTAGTCATCATAATGAATATTATGGGGCATGGATATTTGACGACCAAACAGGTTTTGTTACTAACAAGAACTTGTGGATTTCACCTATTAATACATATACTACATCGGGAGGTGCCGGTACACCAACCATGACCACATCAGATGCTCAGTGTACAACCGTCAGTGGAGTTGCGACTCCTGGTGAATGGGTTCAGCTTAAATTACCAAACAAGGTGAAATTGTCTTCTATTTCTATCATGGGACCGACGGATGGGAATCAATCTTCGGGCGATTTAGGTCGATCACCGAAAGATGCAGTTTTAGCTGGAAGTGTTGATGGAACAACGTGGAATTCTGTTTTAACGTGGTCGGGGGTAACTGATTGGGCATTAAAGACGTATAAATCATTTCCCGCTAACGTAGACTCAACAAATTATTATAATTATTTTAGACTTATCGTAACGAAAAATGATGGCACACAGGTGTACGCATCCATACAAGAGCTTCAACTTTACGGCTACGAAGAGAATCCACCCACAGGTGACCATTCGGTCGATACAACTTTTAAGTCCCGGTTTAATAACCCACAATTAACGGGTGTCCAAGTCCTCGTCGATGGTGCGACGGGGGTAGGAACGAACCACATTTCGGGTGGTCCCGATGTAACGGGAACGACCACCTATAATGAATCTGGGAAGCACTGGGAACTCAATGGTCAACTAACCTCAAACATCACTATGGAGGCCAACACTTTTTTGGAAGGTGACCAACCCCACGCGGTCTCCGTATGGTTCAATTCCTCAAACTTGGAGGCCAACGTTTCCAATACGTGTGTTTTTTCGATCGCGACCGAAGAGAAGTTGGATTCCGTGAACTTGGATCTCCAATCAAACACGTGGCACAACCTGACCTATGCGTACCAAGGTGAAGGTGGCTCCCGAGTCACCTACCTCGATGGACGTAAGGTGGCCGAGGACCAAGCCGAAGATACCTTCGGGGACTACCCACCCTTCGCGATGACGGGGTACTCACAGGGTGGGTATGTGGTGAGTGCGAGTAGTGAGTATATTAGCGGCTCAGACGACCGCCGTTCTTGGAAAGTATTTGATGGGGTTAGAACAGCGGGTTCACCCCCAGAATTATGGCAAACAAATGGATCTACTTATACGAGTACTACACCAGGTGTCGCGACGGGTGCTGGTGTACAGTCATTTATAGCTAATGGTGTAACTTTTAATGGACATTGGTTAAAATTGAAATTACCTCATAAACTTCTTTTAAATTGGTTGAAAGTTGAATCCGGTACGAACGATGAGCGACGACCGTGGAAAGGTGCTATACTCGGAAGTAACGATGATGTAAATTGGTATACTCTTAAATCGTTTGATGGAGATACAGCGTCAACAGCCTTAACTTGGTATAATGGAGGTTCTTCGATTGATGTTTCGGACATTGTTATTAATTCACAATTAGCATATAATTATATATTATTTGTTATAGAAGAAACAAAAGTTGGAACGGGGCATAACTGTTTAGTTATAAATCAAATGCATCTCTACGGCCACCGCGAGAACGACTTGGTCCGCCTTCCCGATCCCACCAACGTTCTCAAGTATCCGCACATCGCGATGACGGGTCCGGCCCAAAGGGGGTATGTGGCGACGGCTTCTGCTCAAGAAACTAACTGTCCACCATGGGAAGCTTTTGATGAAAGTGTGGCAACAAACACGAGTGGTTGGATTTGGAATACTGGTGGTACTCACAATTTGGGTACTGAATCTGGATCGGGTACAGCCACAGACGGAGGTCACTGGATTCGTTTAGAATTACCACATAAATTGGTTGTAAATCGAGTTGACGTGATATCGGATGCCCAAAATCCACAAGGACGAGATGAATTTCCGGATGAATATGCTATATATGGGTGGAATGGTAGTGGAACGTGGACAAAATTATTAGATGTTACAGGGAAAAACCCCACTCTCGGTACATCAACAACATTTAGTGATACAATAAGTAACTCAACCGCATATAAACATATAGCTTTAGTGGTTAAGAGTTATTATAATAATAGTTCGAGTTATGGACGTATTGCCGAAATCAAATACTACGGCACAGGTGTCGACTCCATCCCCATCCAGATCGGTGGTGGAAACATCGACAAGGTCGCCAACTTTAGGGTCTACGATAAGTTTATTGGGGAGGACCAAGTGAACGAAATATGGAACGCCCAAAAGGAGGAGTTCGGGCGCGCGAAGCCGCAGATGGTTCTTCAACAAGGAAAATTAGGGATAGGCACGGATGCACCCCAAGGATCCTTGAGTGTGGCGGATGAACCCCACAACTTGGAAGAGTTTCCTCCTAGGGCTATGACCGCTAATAATACATATTTCGAAGGACATGGTGTTTTTAAGGCAAGTTCAAGTTCTGAATATAGCGCAACATATACAGCATTTGATGCATTTGATAAAATAACTTACAATGATGCTGGTGTAGCGGATAATGCATGGTTAAGTGCAAACAGCTCACTTTATGCGAGTGCGTCTGATTACGCGTTTACCGGCTCCGCGACTTTAGGAAATGGAACTGTAGCGGGTGAATGGTTAAAGTTGGAATTACCGTATAAGATTGTACTCAAATCAATAACACTTTCTCCACGACCTAGTAGCACAACTCACCTCAATCAGGCTCCAGAAGATTTTAAGATATATGGATCTAATGATGATATAAATTGGACTGAAGTATTATCTGAAACAGGTGCCGCTCCAGCAATTTGGACGGGTACCGATTTTATAACTGATACATCATCGACCACATCATATAGATATTTCGCAATCGTTGTTCAAAAAACTATCGGATATGCTGGTTTTACGGCTATATCTGGACTCAAATATTTCGGCACCCGTGAGCAGGGTCAATCCGTCCTCCACGATGGCCAACTGACCCTCACGAAATCGTTAAATGTTCCCCGAATTGGACCGGCTCTCGACGCGGACGATACACCTAGGCGGGACAGGCTCGTCGTGGAATACAATACCTCGACTAGCCAGGCTACAGGAACCGACCCTACATTCGGGGGAGTTGTGCGGGACACGAGTGGGAGGGGGAATGACGGGGTGTATTACCGCCGGGCCGCGGCGGCGAACACCACCGGTGGTTATAATGCTACAGAGAAGGCTTTTGAATTTAGTACACAGTATACACCAGAACAGCATCTACGAACTCGTATAAATAATCATTCCGGTGATTATATACATTCTGCAAGTATATGGTTTAAAACCAATAAGGATACTGCTACTATTTCAACAAACGAAGAAACTCTATTTCAGATTGGTAATGATTTTGCCGCCGGTGTAAATATTTACGCTTCTTTTTATGGTGATAATCTTTACTATGGCTGGCATACACATAATATCTATGCTGCAACTACGGAGGTCAACCAATTGGGATGGAATCATGTGTGTGTGACTTATACTGGCGGTGGCAGCACTACAACGTCTAGAAAGATTTACCTTAATGGTAAGGTTCAATCGGCCACCCTTAGCGGTACATCTGGCACGTTACTAAATCTCCCCAAAGACGCATTTGTAACACTTGGCGGTAAAACCCGCCCGACCGATACCATCGACCATCTTGATGGTTTCCTCTCCAACTTCAAACTTTACGACACAGCCCTTACCGCCTCGGAGGCCAAGACCCTCTACGATATGGGTCGGTGTGACGAGGGTCACCATACGACAAGGGTGTCTCGTTCACAGCTACGCATGGGTGGTGAAAATCTCGTGATAGAACCTTGTATTAAGGGATTTTATGAAGAGGGTACATGGGTTCCTTATATTGCTGGGAGCACTTCGGGTGTTTGTTCGCCATCAGGTTCTAATTATGGCTGGTTCATACGTGTTGGAAATTTAGTTACTATAGGTGGTACGGTCGCGTGGGATGGTTATTCTGGCGCGATTTCGGGAAATAGACAAATAATGGGTTTACCTTATGCTGCCCGTAATGTATCAAACGCTCGAACTGCTATGTCTTTTGGTGTTACCACGTCGACTGGTCTATATAATGGTTTATCTGGTGGAACGGCTTTTAGACTGATCATAGATCCCGGTAATAATTTTATATTTCTCGCAGATTCAAATGAAACGGGTGGAGGGTGGAGTACTTACAGTGTATCCACGACACTTGTTGATAGTTCTGGAGTTATTTACGGTATAGGTGGAACGTATAGAATATAAATTATCATCATATAGTATAAATGGATATCATAGAGACACTGAGGTATCTCAGACCAAATGATTCTCCCGTTTTTCCTCTGGGTGTGGAACCAATACTATCAAATGTAGTTTGGTTAACTCAGCGCACGTATACATCCGAAAAAGATGTATCAAAACTAAATACTACATGGAACGCTGATGCAAATGTATACACCGAAACACCTTTTACTATCCCAACACAACAAGAATGTGAAGAATGTTGGAATTCTAAATTGGGGAGCGAAATAGCTTTAAAGGAACTCCGCACCAAGCGGAACACCCTCCTCGAACAGACCGATAGGTATGCTACCCTAGATTATCCTCACTCTAATTTAGCGGTGCAACAGACCTGGTTTGATTACCGCCAAGCTCTCAGGGATCTTCCCACGGTGACCGAAGATCCGGCGAACGTTGTTTGGCCAACCGTTCCAACTGCATAGACCCACACCTAATAACACGTAAATCATTTCTTACGTTATATTAGATGTCTATCAATAATTTGAATACGTACCTGAACATCAAGGACTCCCACCTTCGGGTGGTTTCGGGAAACGTGTATGCACAGGCGATGAATATTGGTGGAATAAACGTAGAGACCGCCCACGGTCTCCAGAGTGTTTCCGACACGGGGAACGTTACCTCGAATACCCTTCAATTTTCTAACGCGATAACGGGTTTCGTGACGACCGCGAACGCTCAGATCGGTCGGGATCTCGTGGTGTCCGGAAATACGACGGTTTCGACTGATTTAACGGTGTCCGCAAATGCTACGGTGGCGGATACACTCACAATTTCCGAACATTTAATCGCATCGAAAGAAGCGACCGTCACGGGTAATTTACACGTCACCACGATTCGATCGGATTCCAACGTGGTCACCGAATACACGGGACCCCACGATCGACCCCTGCGGAAGTACCCAGAGGTGGCTATGACGGCGAATGATAATTCGAGTACGAGTGGGTACTCTGTAGTGCAAAGTACTCTAAGCACAAATTCAACCGAAACCCGAAAAGCCTGGTCTCTTTTCAATCACGTGACATCGGGTGGTGGTGGTGATACATACCACGGTGATGATGGTGTAACTACGAATAGTATCTCGTCTCCTTATAATAATGCCGATGGAACGTATCAAGAAAATCCAGTGGAATCTTTAGGTGGTGTGAATGGAACATGGCTGTATATCCGTCTCCCTAAAAAAATTAGCTTAGACCATGCGAAGCTTATATCACGCTCTGCACAGCCTCAACGCGTTCCTCGTTCGGCTACATTTCTTGGGTCAAACAACGGAACTGATTGGACATCTATTTTTTCGTTCAGTGACGTGGGTCTAATTGGAGATTCGAGTAGTGGGGAACACACATACACATACAATGTTAATTCTACAGTAAAATATGAATATTTTGGGTTCGTATGGGAAAAGGTAGGAACAAATTACTACGTAAACATAGAAGAACTCGAACTCTACGGCCACGAAGAAGGCAGTGGCTCCCTAGACACCACCCTAAAGACCGTGTACAACGTGCCGGCGACCACGGGGACCCAGTTGGAGGTCTACTATGATGCGAAGGGTGAAAGTACAGTGCAGAGTCCTATTCCAGACCTTTCCCCAAATACGAATACCGGAGCCGTCTCCGGACATTCACCCATATTGGATTCGACGGATGGTATTGATTCTTTCAAGTTCAATGGGTCTTCGCAATATGTAACTGGAGCACACGGGTTAACAACCGGATCCGGCCCAGTTCATACGATTTCTTTATGGTTAAATGCGACGGAAATGACTAATTATACATATGCTGTCCAATTGGGTCAAGGAGGTACTTCTCATCAGCAGTCGGCTATTATGTTTTATGAGAACAAAATCAGTCACGCACATTGGGGTTCTGGCGTGTTATCAGATATTACTATTGCTAAAAATGTATGGTATCACGTTGTCGCGGTATTTACCGGAGGAAATGGATCCGATTTATCAAAGCACAAAATATTTATAAACGGTGAAGACGGGCGTGTAGGCCCATTTCCGGGTTCCACCGATGGACCTGTCGTTTTAACGGGAACGCAACTTACGTTAGGTAGAAAAGAACATGCGGGTGGTACACCTGGTGACTATTTCAACGG
>TARA_B100001175_G_scaffold165868_1_pt1 | contig 25046 bp, 20 predicted proteins | sample TARA_B100001175 | Tara Oceans TARA_B100001175
GATACATCAAATATTTCTATTGCCATTAGTTTCTCCTTTACTAAAATGTTTCAGCACAATCCCTTATACTCACGCACCTCATCAATTAAAAAAAAATTTTATTCCTGACCAAGAGTAGCTTTTTCGCTACTCCTGGTCAGGTCTTACTATTACTTAAGCCAACGCTTTGTGAATGAGTAATAGAATAATTGTATTAATAAAAGTAATAACCCTACAGCAGAGCTGATTACTAATATAAAGATAAGTAAGTCTAAGTATATCATGATTATCTCCTATGATGTGAGGGCTAAGCTGAAGCCCAGCCCTCGTGGGGAAGTTACAGGACTAAAGCAGTCTTAGTTTGGTAAGAATTTGTATTGTTTCTTTTCCAACAAACTGCTTCAGCTAATGAAGAAACACCAGTATAAGTTTCACTACCTAATGTTTCAGAGCCAATTAATAACTGATATAAAGCTATTAAAGATGACAGTCTTTCAAATGATTTTCTTAATCTAAAAGGATTAAGTTCCTTAAAGATTTCTTCATTTGTTTTAAGACCGAAAGCTTGGAACATCATATTAGCTGATATTCTTTCTTCATCGTTCCATTCACTATATTTATTTCCAGTTCTGTTATCACTAAAGGTATCAATGCTAGTCTTTGATTCTTGGAACTGATTATATAAATTTAAAGCCCACTCTTTAGCTTCATTTCCTCCAAGACCTTTAACAACAGCGACTTTTTCAAGATAATCCAAAGCTTCTTGTTGTCCTTTATCTGCTATTTCATTAGCTAATTGAACATAAGAATTTGCTTTATCTACATTAAAGCTTGGGATTTCTTTATATGCTTTGCCTCCTTGCTTCCATTTAACAGACTTGCTTCCATTCTTATTTGTTTTGACTACACATCTTGAAGGATGCACATTTATCAAAGCATATTCATGAGCTTCTTGTTTCTTAAATGGCTCCCATTTTCCAGAGTTACTGTTCCAAAAATGTTTAGTCAATCTGTTGATTTGATTCTTGTATTCTTCAACGACATCATCTCTGGTATCTCTGGAAAATTTAGATGTTAGGAAGCTAGTAGCCTGATGATATTCTATTACAGTTAAATGACCTTGTTCTTTTTGCCAATTAATCTGTTCTAAATACTCATCTAAGATACCAGAAACAAGATGTGAATCCCTTACTTTAATCTCAAGGTCATCATTCTTGACTCCTATAACATTGTATTCTTCAGGATTAATAAACATTCCTGAATCCATTTGAGTTATTGTTGTTTTAATCATATCTTCGTTAGTTCTATTTTCGTTATTCATTTTTATCTCCTTTGTGTTATTGAATAATGTTAATAAAAATTTAAAGAATGTCTTTGTCTAAAGACTGAATATCTACTTATGTATATTCTTCTCTAAATCTACCCCCCACCGAATAGAAGTTGAGGATTAAAAATCAATAGACATTAACATAAATCTAAATAGACTCTACAATCACACCGCTCTATAGGGGGGATTGTAGAATAGATTTATTTTGATGTCTATTGACAAGGATTAGAAGCCAACAACTTGGCTTCTACGAAACTCCAGAATTCTTATTTCTGCGTGCATAGCGAGAGCCACTAAGAAATAAAATTATGGTATGTTGAGTCCGACTGTTCTTATCGTTTCAGCCATATCGAAAAAATTACATGGATGCGTCAGAGCAAAGATGTTTTTTAGATACCTCTAAAAAACAACAATCCATGTAATGTTTTTTGGGCGACTCTATCTCGAAAAGGACATTTTTAAGACCAACTTCTATCTAGCTATGCTTATCTTTGCACTTGCAAAGCTTAGTATAGCTAATGCCGGGTAGATTGATGAGAGATGTGTAAATGGTGCCGACAGAAAGCATTTTCATGCATTGTTCTATCAATGCATTAAAATACTACTATACAATGTCGGTATCATCATTTACTCTATATTGTATCGGTGTCCACCGATTTAATTGAATGTATGTGTATAACTGTATTGACACAAAACGAATCAGTTGTGTATAATCTATATAGAGGTATAAATGAAAACTGCACTAACAAGTAAACAACAGAATTTTGTCCTTAACTTTATAAGTACTGGTGGAAACGCTACAGAATCAGCTAAGATGGCAGGATATAGCGAAAAGACAGCCTCAGTTCAGGGTAGTCAACTCCTTAAGTTACCCCATATACAGCAAGAGCTGATTCGATTAACAAGTGAGCAGTTTTCTATATCCGCAGTACAAGCACTAGGTAAGATTATAAATCTAAGTGATTCAGCTAAGTCAGAGTATGTTCAGTTAGAAGCTTCTAAGGATATATTAGATAGAGCTGGATTTAAACCACCAGACAAAGCAATCAATGTTCTTGCTGGTGATGTGAAGATAAGTATAGACTTGGACTAGGTAGTGGGGGGTCAAAAGTGGTGGTTTCAATCGTGTAATAGATGCTGCTCAAACATTATTTTCTAAAAAGGTTCTTCTTTTTTTTTGTGCGTTAGGGTTCTTAAAGAGTGGTGTATAGTTACAACATCATGTCAAATGATAACAACATAATAGAGTTTACAACAAATGATGATAACACAGGGCATACAACTGATTCTGTACTTGATCACCTTATCAAGTATAGGGATGACATTGTATCTCTCACTTGTGTTGTTGAGCATGGTGATGGTAGGGTTGGAGTATATGCGGAGGATAAGGACATCTATACTCTCTTATTCCAGAAAAATTTTTTGGATTATTTTGTCCGAAAAGCATTTAGCGATAGGGTGGAACACTACACGGAGGAATAGTGGTAGGAGTAAAGAAGAAGAAGTTAAAGAGGGATATGACACCTCAAGAGCTGCATCGAAACGCAAGGGGAGGACTTATCGGGCCGTGTCGTATATGCGAAAGGTCTGTGCATCAAGGAGATAGCTTTATTATTACTGGTGGTGATATAATACTTTGTACACCATGTTACGAGAAAAGGATCAGTAAGCGTGCAACTTAAATACAAACCAGATGGCGACACCTTGAAAACCTTTATGAAAGATGATTCGTTCTTTCGTGGGCTTCGTGGACCAGTAGGTTCTGGCAAATCTGTAGCATGCTGCATAGAAATTTTTAGGCGTGCCTTAATGCAAAAGCCTAATGAAGATGGTATTAAGAAAAGTCGCTGGGCAGTTATAAGAAACACTAATCCACAGCTTAGAACAACAACAATAAAGACTTGGCTTGACTGGTTTCCTGAGAATGACTGGGGAAATTTTCGCTGGTCTGTTCCCTTTACACACCATATCAAGAAAGGTAATATAGATGTTGAGATAATTTTTTTAGCCCTAGATAGACCAGAAGATGTAAAGAAGCTGCTTTCATTAGAGCTAACTGGTATATGGGTGAACGAGGCAAGAGAGATTCCTAAGTCTATTATTGATGCGTGTACTATGAGAGTAGGTAGATTCCCCTCTATGAAAGATGGTGGACCTACTTGGTATGGAGTTATATGTGATACTAACGCTCCAGAAGAAGATCATTGGTGGGCTGTTATGTCAGGAGATTCTATAGTACCAGAACATATATCACGAGAAGAAGCGTTGATGTTAGTGAAGCCTGATAACTGGATGTTTTGGAATCAGCCAGGAGGTATGGTAGAAAATAGAAACAATGAAAATGAAATAATAGGATATAAGTCTAATGATAAAGCAGAAAACAAAAAGCATTTAACCCCAGAATACTACAAGAATATAGTTAATGGTAAGACTAAATCTTGGATAGACATCTATGTTATGAACCGATTAGGTAGATTAGATGATGGTAAGCCAGTATATCCAGACTTTAATAAGCTCATTCATGTAGCAGAAGAACATATACCAGTAGCAAATGGTAATACAGTCTATGTAGGTATGGACTTTGGATTGACTCCAGCTGCCGTATTTGCCCAAAAAATTCGCGGAAGATGGCACATCTTAAAGGAAGTTGTGTGTATTGACATGGGTATCGTACGCTTTGCTGAGCTAATGCGACAAGAGGTTGCACAGAATTATCAGGGTTGTGACCTACAAATGTGGGGTGATCCAGCTGGTGATTTCAGAGCGCAAACTGATGAGAGTACACCATTCCAGATAATGAGAGGAGCTGGAGTACAAGTCTATCCAGCACCTAGTAATGATGTAAGCCTAAGGTTAGAGTCTGTTAATGCTGGACTAACTCGTATGCTTGAGGGCCAGTCTGGAGTAATCATAGATAAAAGATGTAAGGAACTTATAGCTGGGTTTGATGGTGGCTATCACTATAGAAGATTACAAGTAACAGGACAGGAAAGATACCAAGAAAGCCCTAACAAAAATAGATTCTCCCATGTGCATGATGCTTTACAATATCTGATGCTAGGATCAGGAGAAGGGCGAAGCATAACACATGGGGGAGCATTAAGAAATGCCTTTCAAGCAAAAGCATCTTTTAATCCATTTGATAAACAAAGAGCTAGAAAAAAAGAAAAAAGTTTCTGGAGTAAGTTTTAATGCACCTATCGTACTTTGACATATTCGGTATTGCTGCGTTAATATCTCTATTATTAAATTATTGGATAGGTAAAAAATGAGTGAGTCATTATTAAAAAGATTAAAACTTAGTGGATATAATAAACCAAAAAAAACACCTGGGCATAAAACTAAATCACATGTAGTCTTAGCTAAAGTAGGGGATGTAATAAAAACAATTAGGTTTGGTCAACAAGGAGTGTCAGGCGATAAAGATAATACTGCAAGAAGCAGATCATTTAAAGCAAGGCACGCAAGCAACATAAAGAAAGGAAAATTGTCCGCAGCTTACTGGGCAAATAAAGTGAAATGGTAACATGAGTTTATTAGCAAACATAAAAAAAAGACAAAGAAAAGGTATTTCTAGGTCAAAGAAAAAAACAACAATAAGTAAAAAAGCATACTCTCAAATGAAGAAGGGTTGGAAAAAATAATGGAATGTGCGTTGCTCATATTCTATTTACAAATACCAATGCAATAAGGATGAAAAAATATGTGTATAAAAACACCAAAGCCACCAAAGGAAAGTCAAGACGCAAAAGCAGCAAGAGCAGCCCAACTAAAGGGAGAGCTAGACGAGCGTACTAGACTTAAGACTGAGTCAACTGAAGCAGAAAGATTATTGCAATCTGGGTTCGGTAGGCGATCGCTTATTAGTGGATTGAGTGGGGGTAGAGGCTATCCTCTAGGCTCATAAACTATGGTAGATAATGTAAAACAAATACTCGAAAGGTATAGTAAAGCGGAGGCTACTAAACAATTATGGACTACAACCTTTGAAGAATGTTATGAATATGCACTACCACAAAGAGAAAGTTTTTATCAAGAATCTCAAGGTGCAAATAGACATGACAAAATTTTTGATGAAACAGCTGTAGTAGGTGTACAAGAATTTGCATCAAGACTACAAGCTGGAATTGTTCCAAACTTTGCCAGATGGGCTGACTTAGTAGGAGGACAAGAAGTTCCTGAGGAGGAAAGATTAGATGTTAACAAAGCTCTCGATGATGTTACAGAATATGTATTTGAAGTTCTGCAAAATTCCAACTTTAATCAAGAAGTACATGAAAGCTTCTTGGACTTGGCTGTTGGAACAGGTTGCTTACTTGTGGAAGAAGGTGACGCACTTAACCCTGTCAACTTTACAGCAATTCCGCTCCCTCATATCTGCTTGGACACAGGACCTCAAGACGATATTGATACGATATATAGGAAAAGATTAGTTCGCTGCAAAGACCTTATGGTTGCATATCCTGATGCAGACCTATCATCTCAAATGAAACAGAGTATGATAGATAATCCAGACAAAAAAATTAATATTATTGAAACAGTATATAGAGATTACTCTGTATTGCCTGATGAAAAATATCATTATTGTGTAGTAATTAAAGAAGAAAAGCGTAAGATAGTACACAGAGAAATGAATGGTAATGGCTCTAATCCATATATTTGTTTCCGTTGGGGTAAATGTGCTGGAGAAGTATATGGTCGTGGACCATTGATGAACGCTATGGCAGCAATTAAGACTACCAATCTAACTGTGGAGATGATATTAGAAAATGCTCAAATGGCTATCTCGGGTATATACCAACTGGAAGATGATGGTATTGTTAATACAGATACAATACAGTTATTGCCGGGTACTGTCATACCTAAAGCACCAGGCTCGTCTGGACTCCAGCCGATCCAAAATGCTGGTGACTTTAGAATATCTGATATTATTTTGTCGGATATGCGTAACAACATTAAGAGAGCTTTATACAATGATATGCTGGGCGATCCGAACAGAACCCCAGCCTCTGCAACAGAAATTGCAGAAAGAATGGCAGACCTTTCAAGAAGAATTGGATCAGCCTTTGGAAGATTACAAGCAGAGTTGGTTACTCCAATCCTACGACGAGTTATACATATACTTAAAAAACAGGGTAGAATAGAAGTACCACAAATTAATGGCAGAGAAATTAAAGTAGTAAGTATCTCTCCATTAGCACAAGCACAGATGCAAACAGATATTGCATCAGTAGATAGATTTTTAGAATTAGTCATGGCTAGGTTTGGACCACAAATGTTACCTATGTTAGTTAAAGGTGATGAGGTTGCTAAATTCTTAGCTAAAAAATTCTCCGTGCCAGAGGATTTGTTAATGACTGATGCTGATAGACAGCAAGTTTTACAACAGGCACAACAGATGGGAGCTATACCAAATGACGAAACAACAGAAGATATTGGGTCCTGATGGATATGAAAGAAGTAAGAAAGATAATGAATTGTTAAATGATTTATTAACTACTACTTTTGGAACACCACATGGAATCGAAACACTTAAATATTTAAAATCAATAACAACAGAAAGAGTAGCTGGACCAGAAATAAAAGCTGATGCTTTGTTTCATTTAGAGGGCCAGAGGTTTTTAGTTGGTGTTATTGAAACAAGAATAAGACAACATCAAGCAACACAGGAGCAAACAAATGAATGATGAATCTTTAGTAGAACCACAAGTAGTAGAAGAAACAACGGAGTCTGGCGATCTCCCTCCCACCCAATCTGCACCAACCGAAAGCCAGACTCCAACCAAACCAGATCATGTACCAGAAAAATTTTGGAAAGATGGAAAGCTAGATGATTTATCTTTAGCTAAGTCATATACAGAATTAGAAGGTATGATTGGTAAAAGAAAAGATGACTTTAAAGAAGAACTGGTAGGTGAACTTAAAGCAGAGCAAATGAAGGATAGACCAGCAGATGAAAATGCTTATACAATTCCAGAAATAGAAGGATTCACACAAGAAGATATACTTGCTAATCCTATGTTAGACTGGTGGAAAAAGACAGCATTTGAACAAGGATTTAATGATGAACAATTCCATGAGGGCATAAAACAATTTGCACAATCTAATGTAATAGAAGTTGATTTAGCTCAAGAAAAAAGTAAACTTGGTGATAATGCTGAAGCAAGAATAGATAGCGTAACTAAATGGGCCTCAACTAATTTTCAGAATGAAGAACTTGATATTGTTGTAGAGTTAGGAACAACTGCTTCTGGTATAAGATTTTTAGAAAGATGTATGGGTATGGGTGTTAGTAGTGTTAATACTGCTGATGCAGTAGCCAAAGGAACAGGACAACAAACTATTAGTGACTTAAGATCAATGATGAACGATCCTAGATATTGGGATTCTAATAAAAGGGATGAAGCTTTTGTTGCAGAAGTTAACGAGGGTTTTCAAAAGTTAGGTGGTAATTAGTATATTTAGACCTGACTTACAGCTAGTTACAGAACTAGCTGACAATCTAACTAACGAAGATATTGCAGAATGTGAGTTACTTGGATGCACACCTTTAGAGGCGTGTGTCCAGGCGCTAGAAGAACATCAACAAGATATATCATGGGTAGCTGTAAACAAACATGGACCTATGATGATGTGGGGAATATTTAGAGATACACCTCCTGTTAACAACAAGATGTATAAAAATGCTGGTAGAATATGGCTTTTAATGTCTAACAACATGAATAAAAAAGAAAAGTTTATATTCTTAAAAGAGTCAAAAACATGGGTAGAAGTCTTTAATACACACTTTGATTTGATATTTAACATAGCAGATTCAAGGAGAAAAGGTCTAAAGAAGTTTTTACTCTACCATAAGTTTGATATTATAGACTTAGAAGATGACAACCGTATGTATTTTGTGCGTTGCGTGAACAATCAAGAAATAATTAATTAGTGTTAACTGCCCAAAGGTAAATGGCCAACCCTATTCCTTAGGATAATTGGAATCAGTACTCTAGGATAACAGGAGGTATTTTATTAACTCTAACTAAAGGAGAGTATTTATGGCATTATCCATAGATCAAGCGTTTATTACGCAGTTCGAGAGTGAAGTCCACCTTGCTTATCAAAGAGCTGGTGCTAAGCTCAAAAACACAACTCGCCAAGTCAATAATGTAACTGGTTCAACTGCACGATTCCAAAAAATCGGTAAAGGCGAAGCTGTTACTAAATCAAGACATGCAGAAGTAACAAGCATGGACCTCACACATACTAATGTTGATGTCACATTGTCTGATTATTATGCAGCTGATTATATTGACACTCTTGACCTACTCAAGACAAACATTGATGAAAGACAAGTAGTCGCTACTAATGCTGCAAACGCATTAGGAAGAAAGACTGATGACCTTATTATCTCTGCTCTTGATGCTGGTAATGGTACAACAATCGCTGCTGGTTCAGCTGGTTTAACAAAAGCTAAAGTATTAAACGCTTTTGTTTCCATGAATGAAGCAGACATCCCTGATGACGGACAAAGATACTTTGTAGTGTCACCAGAAGGATGGGCAGACTTGTTGGCTATTGACGAATTTGTTAACACAGATTATGTCAAAGAGGCTGAGCAACCTTTCCCAAGTGGTTTTACACAGAAAAAATGGCTAGGATTTAACTTTATGATCCATTCAGCATTACCTATTTCTACTAATGATAGAAAATGTTTTGCTTACCATAAATCTGCTATCGGAACTGCAACAGGATCGGATGTTAGAACAGAAGTGAATTACATTCCAGAAAAAGTTAGTAACCTTGTAACCTCATATATGTCAATGGGATCGATTGCTGTCGATACTGCTGGCATTATTGAAGTCGTTATAGACGAATCGGTATAGGAGTAAAACATGGCTTTATCATCAAGTGAATTGAAAAAAGTCGGTGGTGCTTCACCAGCTATTTGGTATTACAAATCAGCTGATGCCGTTGGCACTATATCTGGCTCTGGTTATTTTAACGATGTTACTACTAATCTGAAACAATTTGATATTATTCTTGTTGTTTCGGCTACTGGTGGTACTGCTGCTGTTGATGTACTAACTGTATCATCAACTACTGGCAATACAACTGTAACAACTACTGCTTTAGCATAACCTAAAAAGGATAGGGGTAGTGAGCGTTCGCAGCTACCCCTATAATTAACATGACAACAACAACATCAACTCCCTCAGGGAGTGACATAGACATAGCCTCAAGAGGATTAGTTCTAATCGGTGCATCACCGATTTCGTCGTTTTCTGGAACAACAACTGAATCCCAAGTAGCACAGAATCTGTATGAAGATATTGTAAGAACAGCTCTCACACAGACACGATGGAGGTTTGCCTCAAACATAACACAACTATCAAGACTAACAGAAGCTCCAATAGATGACGATAGATATGATGCTGCTTATACAATTCCACAAGAATCAATTATGATACATGGCGTTACTGTTAATGGTAATCCAATACAATACGAAATATTTACAGAGAAGTTATTCTGTAATACTAGTGTTAATGACAAAGTTATAGCTGAATATACATACAGACCAGACACAAGTACATTTCCACCATATTTTATTACAGCATTACAATTTCATTTAGCATCTGTATTTGCTGGAGCAATAGCAGAAGATGAAAACAAATCAGCACTCTTTGAAGAAAAAGCACAAAGACAATATTTAATAGCAAGAAATGTAGATGCTCAACAAACTACATCTGAAAGATTAAGAATGGATAAATTTGCTAAGTTTAGAGGTAACTCACGGACACTTGCTAGGAGATTCTAATGGCTAAAAAGATAAAATTTGTACAAACAGATTTTACTGTAGGCGAATTGGATCCTCGTATGAAAGCAAGGACAGACCAACCAGCTTATGCTGCTGGCTGTCAAAAACTTAGAAACGGATTAATAACATCACAAGGATCAGTATTTAGGAGGCCAGGTACTCTACATTGGGATGAACTAACTGATACTGATACTCATGCTAGAGTAGAACCATTTGTATTTAATGAAACACAAGAATATCTTTTCCTATTTCAGATAGATAAGATTGTTGTATATGATGTAACAAGTCAAACACTTATATCAACTATATCAACATATACAGATGGATCAACAACTCCTACTATACCTATTACCGCAGACAATATACATGAGTTTACATACGCACAACAAGCCGATACATTTATTTTTACCCATGAATCATTTAATCCTATTGTAGTAGAAAGAGTAAGCTCATCTTCATTTACTGCAAAGAAATTAGAATTTAAGAAATCATCTAATGTGACAGAATATACTGATAGTGGAACAACGAGAGTATTGCATGAAATTTATCAACCATACTCTAAGCTGGCTCTAAGCGATACGACCATTAAACCTAGCTCCAATAGTGGTTTAATCGACTTAGTAGCCAGCGTTAATACATTTAGCAGTGATTGGCACGGAGAGTCAATACTGTGGCATGGAAAAGAAATAGAACTTATATGGGATAATTCAACAAGTACAGCAACTACTATAGGTGGACAAGTTAAAGATGTATTAGAAATTAAATTAGGTTTAAATCCATTTAGGTCTACTGCTGGACAAAACTCTGTAGAAATTACATTAGTTAATCATGGCTTTAAAGCTGGTGATGTTATTACATTAAGTGGTTTTGCTGGAGAGCCTGGGCTTATACAAAGAGCTGGATTAAATGGATCATATCAAATTAGGAGAGTAGTAGATGATGATCATTTTGAAATTGGAACAGACTCAATAACCAATGCTACACAAATATTGTCTGGTAGTGGTATTGGATTCTTCTTACCAGCTGGTGTTACATGGAATCCTACTGGTGGATATAGTGTAGGTAACAGCCCTACAACTAATTGGGCAGTATACAACGCATCACATGAAGTAACTGGATATACTGGCAACACAGCCAATACTGATCCTAATGGTAATGGGTCCAGAGATTTTGGTGGTGCTGGTATTAAAATAACTGGAGCTAATATGCCTCCATCAAGAGAATGGAAAGAACAATCTTTCTGTTCAAGAAATGGTTACCCAAGAGCAATAACATTCCATCAAAATAGATTATGGTTTGGAGGAACAATAAACCAACCTGATGCTGTATTTGGTTCACAGTCAGGAGATTACTATAACTTTGATGTGGGTAATGCTGCGGACAATGATAGTGTCCAAACTATTGTAGCATCAAATCAGTTAAACGAAATATATCATATTGTGTCAAACAAAGGATTAGAAATACTTACAAGTGGTGGAGAGTTTCTTGTTATACAAGATGCTGGTACTCCTCTCACTCCAACGAATATTCAAATCGAAAGGATGACAGGATATGGATCAACACGAACTAATCCTCATATATGTAATGGTAACACTTTTTATGTACAAAGGAATGGTAGAACTGTTAGAGATTTGGAAAGAGTATCTGCTGGAGCTTTTGCACCAAGAGATGTTTCCATACGGTCTAGCCATCTTATTAATACTCCTATCGATATATGTAGTTTCGGTGGTTCTGATACCAGACCTGAGGAATATATTTTCTTTGTAAACACAGATGGTACTGTAGCTGTATGTCATACTGTTCTATCTGAATCTATACTTGGATGGGTACTATGGGATGCGACAGGACAAGATACTAATACCGATGGTTACTTAAATAAAGTTATGTCTATGTGTTCTGTTAATGAGAATATATTTTGGGTTACAGATAGAAAAGTAGGCTCTACAAATGTTATCTCTTTAGAAAAGTTTACAAACTTTGATGAGATAGACTCTACAAATGAATGTCATTTAGATAGTGCTGTAGCTGTGCAAGTAGCAAGTGACCAAACTATATCTAATATACCATCTGATTTTCATAACAAAACTGTTCATATAATAAAAGATGATGGTAGTTACAGAGGAACTCAAACTGTATCAGGAACAGGAACATTAGATGCAAGTTTATTAAATCTAAAGTATGAAGAAATTGATGGAGTTATTTTTGCAGATAGGGCATATATAGGATATTCATATTTTATGAACTTGGAAACTATGCCAGTAGATTATCAATATCCGGGCTATGAGCTAACTGGTAAGATGAGGAGAATAACAAGAGTGAAAGTAGAAACTGAGGGAGCATTATCAATGTCTGTTAATGGTAAGACATTATTTAACAGGACTACTGCATCTGGCCTTATACAACAGGACCCAGCTAGAGTAGATGGCAAACAGGATTTTAGATTGTTAGGTTATTCTCAGGACCCAACAATTCAAATAACACAGACATTACCAGCATCATGTGGAGTAATGCAATTAGTAAGTGAGGTAACAATATAATGGACCCAACAATTATGATGTCTTTGATGGGCGTATCTGCTGGCTTTAATATTCTTGGTGCTTATATGGGTTACCAACAAGCAAAGTATCAAGGTAAAGCTCAGCAAGAACAGGCAAGAATAGATTTTGAAAATAGTATTCTTCGTAATGCAGAAGAACAAAATGCTATTGTAGGACAAGCATTAGATGTGAAAGCATATAATTTAGCTCAGTCATCTGGTGGAGAATCTTTTGAGGCTACTTTAGATGAGGGAGATAGGGTTGCTGCTATGGATGTTGCAGCTGGACAAACATCTTTAGCTTTAAATCAAGACGCATCTCAAAGACAAATTAGAATTGCAAGACAAGAAATAAAACAAGCAAGAACAGCTAGTTTAATACAAATGGGTGGTTATGCAATTCAAGGTGGTGCAGATGTATATGGTGCAAAATATATTAAAAAATCTAAGTTTGCTCCTAGAGGTACAGGATAATGGCTCTACAAAAAGATAGTAAAAGATATAAATCTTCTGTAGGAAACATTGGTATTGCTAAAGCCTCATCAGCAAATTATGTAAGTCAGTCCTTACAAGGTTTAGGGCAAATCACTTCTTCTACTGTTGATAAATTAATAACAGCAGAAAACAATAAAGTTACAAGACAAGATCAAGAAACAGAAGATGATTTAAAGCTATTGTATACAGACATACAAAACTCTGTAAAGCTAGGCGATGTTTCTGGAGCGCAAAGTGTATTAGACGAAATGCTTAAGGTAGATTCAACTCAAGTAAGTAACTGGACAAGGAGTGCTATTGGCTCATTAGGTTATGGCGAATTAAGTTTAGGTGAATCAGTAATAATAAGTAAAGGTGCAAATCTTACAAACATGAATATATCAAATTTTTATCAGATGAATAGCACAGATAAGTATCTTGAGTTAGATGGAAAGGGAAGATTAGATGTTCTTAAAAAATTTAAATCAGACTACAAGGGTAATCTTTTACAATTATATGGTTTAATAGAAGTAGAGAATGAGGATGGTACATCAAGCCTTAAACTAAAGGATGGTGTTAATCTTAGCCCAGCTTTTGCAGAAGCAAGAATAAAAAACTACACAGACAATTTAGTTTCTTTTGATAAAGGAATAGAAACAGAATCAAACAACGCAGCTAAAGATAACTATATTAAAAAACAAAGGGAAATAGGGCAAAACCATATAGCAGTATTTAATAGTTCTTTAAGGGTAAACGAACAAACAAATAGAATTATAAATTTTAGTGAAGCATACGATGTATACAAAAAAACAGTAGATCATTTTAAAAATCAGGACCCAAATAATAGAGAAATAATATCCCTAGAGCAAATTAAAAGAGTGCAAGGAGATTTGTTTGAGTATCAAACAAATTCAATAGTAAGAATACATAGACAAGCATCAGGACCAGCAAAAAAAATTATAGAAGCTTGGGTTGATCAAGGAGCAAGAAATGATATTGAAGTAGAAATAGATGGAGAAATAGTAACAGTGTTTGGTTACAATAAAGTTTCTGAGGCCCATCCTGATATTTCTGGCTTAAATGATTTTTCCACTTTTAGAACTAGTTTAGAAACAAGACTAAGAGAAGAAGTAGACAATCATGATTTTTCTACAATTATTGGAACTATAAATAATATAACAGATGATGGCGGTAGAATAACAGACGCTAATCTTCCAGAAGAAACAATAACAAAGATACATGAATACTCTGATGTTTATTTTGCTGGTGTATCTAATATGACATTAGAAGATATGAGTGATGTTGAGTTAGAAATAGATGGAGAGATGGTAAACTATGTTGAAGTAAATAAAAATGCTGGATTATCAGATAAACAAATTTTATCTAACTATCAATTTGAATTATTAATAGGAAATGAACAAAGCATATTCCACAAAATGTATAGAGGAGTAACTATTGATCAAAAAAATAAAAGAAACTTTATATCATGGGTAAACAGTAGCCCAGAAAATCTTAAGGTTGCTATGCCATTTATATTAGATTTGCAAAATAAGTTTAGGATAGGAGGTGCAAGACCAGATACAGGAAGTTTATTTTATTCTGAAATGAAAGATGTATTTGGCCCATTAGCAAACAGATACAGAATGGCTACATTAAATAGAAGTGATGTTAGCGATTTAGAAATATACTCAGAAGTTACTAATCCTACTGAACTTAATATAAATGAAAATGTACAAATAGAATTAAACAACAAACCAATTAAATTAAAGGATATTACATTTTTAGATATACTTGATATAGACGATGTAAATGATATTGATATATCCGAAGCTAAAAAAATCTTTTTCAACTTAGAGGTATCAACTGGTGGTGATCCAACATTTGGAAACCCTTATGTAAATTTAGGTACTGTAAGAGATGATCAAGGAAAAACTTTACCAAAATGGTTTGGTGATAAAGAAATACAAAGCGCTATGAATAGATTTTTGTTAACAGATAATGGTTTAAAAAACTATATGGAAAGAACTTTTAAGCAACAACTTCTTAACGGAAGCTCGGTAGATGATGCACAGGCTTATGTAAGAGATGAGGTTGAAAGAATATATACTGTTGATCCTATGTCATTTTTGGGTGTTATACCAAAAAATCATTCTATAACAGTAGGTGGTTTTAATATATCAACACATGGCAAAAAGATATTAAATGAAATTGATTTGCAAACAGATACAGATATTAAGGATTTAGAGTTTGGCAAAGACATAAGGTTTGGTTATACCACACAAGCTAACTACGAAGATTTAGAAACTGGAGAAATAACTTTAGGTAATGTTTATTATCCTATGACGAAAAACCCTTATGGAGATTGGAGTCCTATTCTTAAAAAAAATGGTGAACCATTAGCTATACACTATGCTCCTAAAAGAGAAAAATTATTAAATTCAGAATGGGAAGAAAGATACAAAAAAGTAGAAACCTTAATAGATCAAACACAAGCTGATCAAGAATCATTAAAAATAGGAAAAATATTAGCACCAGGATTATGATGGATGAAAAAGAAATAAATTTTATTAATTTAGGTTATGGTCAAGATCAATCAAGACCAATAGCTCAAAATAATATGCCAGATTTTTACAGAAAAGAATTTACATTTGATGGTAGGGAAGAAAAACAATGGTCAGATATAGGTGCTGTTTTTGAATCTCATTTATTAGATGAAACATTAACTGATTGGTCTATAGCTTTAAGTCCAGATAACCCTGGTCTTGATCCTGATTTTGATAACTTTGAATATTTAAAAGAAAACAGACCTGATTTAATTTGGGATAACAACTATGTAAAAGAACTTGCTAAAGCTGGTAACTCTTATGAATTTGATATGTTGGCAAAAAATATAGATGATAATCTTTCAGCTAAAAGACATAAAGAACAAAACATGGGAGTAATGAAAACTCTTGTTTATGAAATGTTTGCTTATGCTGTTAATGATCCTTTAATGTTTAGCCCTCTTGGTTCTCAAAGATGGGCATCACAAACATTTTTGAAAGCTGCTCCTAAATTTGCTGGTGTTACTGGAGCTACTGTTCTTCCTTATGAGATAGCAAGAATACAAGCTGATCCAACATCAAGCCCAGATGAACTTGCTTATACAATACCTACTGCTGCTTTCTTAGGTGGCGTTATAGGACCTCCAATGGCAAAATTATTAAGAGGAACTTTAAATAGCGCGTCTGCAAAGAGTTTGGTAAATGATATAATAAAAGGTGTAGATCATACATTTAAGGGCGATTTAAAAAATCAACCTAAAGTATTAAAAGAATTAAAACACAGAGGTGCAAAATTAGAAAAAGATGGAGATGTTCAATATGTTGTTCCAAAAGATGGAGAAAAAATACAAGTACCTATGGGCAATAGATTGTTAAGAGGGTATTTTACTAGACCATATTTTTTACAACAAAGCGAATACGAACAAATTAAAACTCTTGTTAGGGATATAAGTGATGATGCAGAATTTGCTGACAAGTTAGATATATTAAATGTAATAGCTAAAATGCCAGATGAGATAGCTGGAGATATGTCTACAATAATGAGAGGTAATGTTGAGGGTTTAGCTACTGATCCATCTGTAAACACTCTTGCTATGAAAAATTGGTACAAGGAAATGTATGAACTTAAAGATTCTATTGATTTAGCTTATGCTAAAATGAATAAACTTGTTCATGGTAATGCAAAAAGTATATCAGATGCTAGAGTAAAAAGAGGAATTGAATTTGCTGGATTAAAAGAATTAGTAGGTGCAAACAAAGGATATACATTTGAAAACTTAAACAAAGAATTAGTAAGAGCTATTAGAAATGCTGACTATGATGCTCCAGCTCCTATTAGAGAAGCAGCAAATAGATATGCTTCTGTTATGAATAAGTTTAAATCTGAAATGGATAACTTGGAAATGTTTTTAAACAACAAAAATATTGCAAACCAAATAGAAAGACAAACAGATATATTAGCAAGAAGAAAAGAAGTGTTGCAAAACCTAAGAAAAAAGAAAGCAGCTAAAGAAGAAATAGATAATGCAAAAGTAAATGTTACAAACGAAACAAACAGACTTGCTAAGCTACAAGATTTTGCAGAAAGTTTAGGAAAGAAAAGAAACAAAGTAGCTGGTAGAGATTCAAATTATTATACTCGTATATGGATTACAGGAAAACTAATTAAAAACAAAGATAAGTTTATTCATCATGCAACAAGAGATTTACAAGATGAAATACCTGACTCAGCATTAAAAAGAACTGCTGATGGTAAGTTAGCCAAAGGAGAAAAAACAGCTTCTCAAAGGGCAGAGGAAATATGGCAAGAACTTATAGATCAAGAGGGCCATTTTCAAGGTACAGGAAATGTAAATCCTAATGCTGTTAACCAATTAAACAGACAATTACCATTTAAAGGAGAATGGATAGAAGAATTTATTGATTTAGATGTTACTAATGTTTCAAGGCAATACATAAGAAGAATGTCTACTGCTATTGAAATGAGCAGATATGCTGGTGATAGAACAATGACATCAAAATTCCATGAAATTGATGATGCCTTTGATGATTTAATAATGTCAACAACTAACGCTGACAAAAAACAAGTCTTAAGAGAAGGCAGAGAAGCTGCAAAAGAAAACGCTAGAGTTTTAAGAGATAGAACTTTAGGAACTTTAATATCTGGACCTCAACTTACATCTAAATCTGCTCGTTTTGCAAGAGCATTAAAGAACGCTTCAACCGTTTTGTTAGCTGGTAAGTTTGTTATCAATGCTATTGCTGATGCTGGAACTATTGTAGCTCATCACGGATTTAAAAGATCATTTGGATTAATGTGGAAAACACATGTAACTAAAATGGAGGGTTTAAACAAAGTATTACAAGAGGGAAAAAGAGAAGCTAGGATTCATGCAACAGCTATTGATTCTGTAATGCACTCTGCTGCTTTAAGATTTATACAAAATGATGGAGTAGTACCCGGTCAAGGAACTTGGGTAGAAAACGCATTGGAAAAAGGTGCTAATACAATGTTTAAATTAAACATGCTTAACCAATGGACTACTGCTGCAAAAGAATATTCCACAATTCTATCTGTTGATTCTATTATTAAAGATTCTGTACGACTATCTAAAAGTTATGCAGCAAATGGAAACAAAATATTAAAATCAGAACAAGCTGATTGGACCAGATTGCATGCTTCTGGTTTTACATTAGAAGATATACTTGATCTTGGTTTAAAAAGAAAAGGAGTTAACTGGAAAAAAGTTTCTTTTAAAGACCAGAGACCTTTAAAGGATGGAGATGTAATTTCAGAAGATGACTTTATGTATACAGCTAATACAGATGGATGGAAAGACGGAATAAAATCAAAAAAATTAAAAAGTAAGTTTGGTGTAGCTATACATAACGAAACACAGATGGCAGTTATGACTCCGTCAATAGCAACAAGACCTATGTGGCTTGATGGTATGTGGAGAGGAACATCACATTCAAAAGCATACCAAAAAAGAAGATTACAAATGAACAATGAGCTGGCTAGAGTAGCTGAAAAGTGGGCAAAAGCAGAAAAAGATGGAGATACATCATCAGCAATAAAACTACAACAAGAGTTTGAAGATATACAAGCTAAATACAGCTCTACTATGCACACATATAGACCATTATTATCATCTATGTTTCAATTTAGAACATTTGGAATTGCTGCTGCTCAAAAAATTACACTAGCTATGATGCAAGGAAGAACAAAACATACTGCTGCTGGTATAGCAACACTAATACCATTAGCATATTTATCTCAATGGGCAAAAAACCCTGATGCTTGGCAATATAAATCACTTTCAGAGCAATTATTAATTTCTGCTGAATATTCTGGCGCATCAAACTGGCAGATGGATATGAATAATACTCTTGAAGCTCTAGCTTTTATGACAGAGTTGCCTATTGGTATAAGACCAGCTTTAGGAATGGATCCAAAATGGGAATATCAAAACGAAATTGAAGCTGGGTTATCTATGTTTGGTACTCCTATTGTTCCATTAAAATTAGTTCATGATATTCTGTTTGGAGAAATGTCGAGTAAAGAAAGAGCATTACATTTATGGAGAGCTGTACCTTTTAATAACTTATTATGGTTTGATATGCCTGTTGTTAATAATAGTGGTCTGTCTGTAAAATCACAAATTAAAAATGCTATGGATTTATATGGAGGTATAACTGGAGCAGATGTAGATGCTGGAAGTATGTACAATAGTAATAATACTGTAAGCGTGGTTAAATAAAGTGCGTTGCAATAGAATAAACATTAAGGAAAGTAGGTCATTATGGCAATAAGTGTATCAGATACAAGTCCAAGAGTAGAATATACTGTTGGCACATCATCACAAACTGTATTTTCAGTACCGTTTGCTACTGAACAAGCTGCGGATATTAAGGTTTTTGTTAATGATGCAGAGGCTACACAAGTAGCTTCTTTATCAGGACAGACAGGAACAGCATACATACTAAATAACATAGGTACTGCTAGTTCTACTACTATTGAATTTGCCACAGCACAAAGTAATGTGACCGTTGACATAATCAGAGATACATCTATATCAAGAACAAGTGACTACAACACAGGAGGGTATTTTGATATTGAGGACCTCAATGTTGAGTTATCAAGGGTAACAAGAAACTTACAAGACTTGGAGTTAAAAGTTGATCAATCTATTTCAGCACCTATACAAGAGGGTACGCCAGGAGATTTACCTACTGCGACTTCAAGGGCTGGAAAGCTCTTGGCTTTTGACTCATCTGGTAATGTCACCACTAAAACATCTGCTATTACTGAGTATCTTGGAGCTTTTACAACTGATTTAACTAACAGGCCAGATGGTACTGCATTAGAAACTGGTGATTTATATTACAATACAACAGCTTTAGAAACACGGATATGGACAGGCACAGCATGGGATTTGGTATTTGGTAGGGTTCAACCTCTCTCAACAACATATACAGCTACAGGCTTAACAACAATAACTCTATCAGCAAGACCTAGTAGTGTCTTGTCCATATTAGTTATTATTGATGGTGTATTACAGAATGTTAATAACTATACATTGTCTGATAATGTTATAACATTTACAACTGCTCCACCTATAGGTTCGTCTGTAGAAATAAGAGATTTTAGTTCTACTGTTTCTTCTGGTAGTGGTACTATTGTTAACATAGGTACTGGTTCTGAGGTTACACAAGCTAATATAGATATACCAACACTAATGGGTGATATAGCTGCTGCAGTAAACAGAATAGATACATCACAATTATCTACATCATTACAAAATCAAATATCAAACATAACAAGTGTTGAGGGAAGAACATTAGTACTTGAAAATATTATTACACAAAATGGCGTTAATATAGTTACAGACCAAGGCACAAAAATTACAGCATTAGAAACATTAACATCTGGTTTAGATAACACAATCAATGGTTCTGCATCTACATCATTAGGTCAAAGAGTGTCTGCTTTAGAAGTATTACAAGTACAAGGTTCTGGAAGTATAACATTAGACCTTAATAGAATTACTAATCTTGAATCACAAGTATTTGCAGCAGACGGAACAACAGCAAGATTAGCTACAGTTAATCAACATAATACTTTAAACGCTACTGTAAGTACACTTAATGGTACTAGCACAGCACATGCTTTAAGACTAACTAACTTAGAAGCTATTGCAACTGGTGGAACTGGAACAAGTGTATTAGCAACAAAATCTGAATTAACTTTAGTTACAGCTGACGCTGGAACAGCATTGACAAAAGCAAATGCTGCAGTTGAAGATGTTACTATATTAGAAGCAACAGTAGGCACAAACACAGGGAATATAACAACAACACAACAAGCTGTATCTGGTCCTGATGGAGTGTTAACTAAATATGGCGTTAAAGTTATGTCCAATGGATATATTGGTGGTTTTGGATTATTGTCATCATCTAATGAAGTAGGTGGATCGACTACATCTTTTGCTATTAATGCTCAAAAGTTTTTTATGGTTGATAGATATGGTGGTGCTAGTCCTAGTACAGTATTTGAAGTTGTAGGTGGAACATTTAATATTCGTGATGCTGTTATTGATTCATTACAAGCTAATAAAATTAGAGGAGATGTTAATAAAAACCAAGTAGCAGAAACATCTGCTTCATCATCTTTAACATCTTCTTATGTATTAAAACTTACTTGTGATTTACCAGCACCAGATAATACAGGATCAACAGCAGAGGGCCATGCTGCTATGGCTTTTGCTAGTTTATATTTCAGCAGTACATCTGATGGTATACATGGAAAGTTAACTGCATGTACATTAACAGGAAGCACAGAGGGTACTGAGTATGTATTACATGACATATATGAAGATTGGTATGTATCTAATATGCACCTTAACGCTAGAATACCATCACAAATATCTGCAACAGGAAAGACAACAAGTGCAATTAGATTTAAACTATATGCTAAACATGATGGAACTGCCTGTAGTTTAACAAAAGCTAACATACTTGCTTGGGGATTAAGATAATGCCAAAATATACAGAACAACAAATAAAAGAAAGAGAAGAAAAAGTAGCACAGGAAATAGAGCAAGCAGAAAAAGAAACTGCTGCTCAAGATGAAGTCTATGCTCAGCTACTATTAGACCAACAAGCAAAATCTGATTCTGAATCTGATGGTTATTATATACAAGTATTAGGTGATAATGAGTATGGAACACAAATGGGTCCAGATAAAATAGATGATTCTTATGAATTAATTATTCCTTTTGTTGGACAAGTAAGTAAAGGTTATGAGTTATATATAGCAAGAAATAATGATGGTGTTCTTGAACAAAGAATAAGAGAAGCAGATTTAGATTATTCTGGTAAAAGAAGAAATGAATATCCTAAACTAGCAGAACAATTAGATATGATATATCACGATATAGACGCATGGAGAGAAACTATAAAAGAAATAAAAGAAAGGAATCCTAAAGGAGAATAACAATGGCTATAACTAGAGTACATGGAAGAATGGTAACAGATGGTTCTATCGGAACTGATGACTTAGATGGTAGCTCTGTAAGCACAGGCTTTAGTGGAGTAACTAAAACAGATAATGGTGACGGTACTCTTGATATTATATTTACTGCTGTAGGTGGAGCTACATATACTATTGTTACTCCTGATTTAACTGGACCAACTGGAGCTGCTGGTGGTGCTGGAGCAACAGGAAGTGCTGGAGCAACTGGAGCGCAAGGACCAGCTGGACCTACTGGTCCGACTGGACCAGCTGGTACATCTGGTATTACTGTTACAGGATTTTCTTCTACATCTAATAACGATTACACAGAAACTATTACTTTAACTTTCTCTGATAGTAGTACGCATAGCTTTACATCACAGAATTTAAGAGGAGCTACTGGTGCTACTGGTTCAACTGGTAATACTGGTGCAACTGGTACATCTATTACAGGAATTAGCTTAACTGATAATGGTAATGGAACTTATAACATAGTACATAGTATGTCTGCTGGTTCTAATATTACAGTAACAAGCCCTAACTTAACTGGACCTACTGGAGCAACTGGTCCACAAGGTGCAACAGGAAATACTGGACCTCAAGGTACTCAAGGTATTCAAGGTGAAACTGGAGCTACTGGTGCAACTGGAGCTACTGGACCATCTGGACCAATGGCAAATATTGTTGAAGATACAACTCCACAATTAGGCGGTAACTTAGATGTTAATGGTCAAAATATTGTATCTGTATCTGATGGTAATATTGATATTTTACCTAATGGTAGTGGTAAAGTTAATATTGATGGTGATGGTTCAAGTGGCGGTGTTGTTATATCAGATGGTTTAATAGATGTAAAAACAGGATCAGGAACTATTGCAAAAATTAGTTTATATTGTGAGTCATCAAATCTTCATGCACAAACAATACAACCACAACCACACTCAGCAAATGTAACTAACACACTTACTTTACCAGCTGGTAGTGATCAAGAATTAGTAGGTACAAGTGCAACACAAACATTAACAAATAAAAGTATAGCTGCTACTCAATTAACTGGTGCTTTACCAGCTATTGATGCATCTCAATTAACTAATTTACCAGCATCAGGAGGTGTGGCAACATTAGTATCTGATGGAGCTATTACTGCTGGTAAGCCTTGTATATTAACTGCTGCTGGAAAAGCAAAACAAATTGCAGAAACAGGCAATAATGTAACAGGAGGTACAGGCACAGACAATTCATTTAATGGCTCTAATGCGATTAATTATGTTTCTACCTCTTTAGCAAAAGTAGCAGACGACAAAGTTGCAGTAGCTTATCGAGATGCATCAAACAGTAATTATGGTGTCGTAAGAGTAGCAACAGTAAATGATTCAGGCAGAACAATAGCTTTTGGTACTGCGGTTGTAGTCAATAGTGTTACATCTAATGGTATAGGCGTGGCTTATGATACAAGTAGAAGTGTTCTTGGGGTAACTGTACAAACAGAATCCGATCCAAAACTTATTATAGCTAATTATACAATATCTGGTACAGCATTAACAAAACAAGGTAGTAGTTTAACTTTAATTTCATCAGATGAAGTAAAAGCCCATACAGCATTATTTGATCCAGACAACAATCATATCATGGTCTTTTTAGTTTATGTAAATGGTTCAGACAGAACATTTAGAGCAGTTGCAGTAACGGGTAATGCGTCAGGTACTCCAACAAGTTCTTATCTTGTAAATGTTAATGTTGATACTACATTTTTTGATGTAACAAATCCATTCTTTGCGACTTATGACACAAATGTTAATGCTTTTTTTGTTACTAGTAACAAAAGTGAACCATCAACATTTAGAGCTGTAGTTGTAACAAATAGTGGCTCTGCAATTACAGCAACAGAACGCTCAAAAACAAAGCCAACAAATTATAAAGAAAAACCAGCAATATGTTTTGACAGTAACAATAACAAAGTTGTTATGGCTTACAACACAACAAGTAATTATAACGAAATTGTAAATATAACGATGACTGCGAATGATTTTACTTTAGGTACACCAACGGCAGTTACTTCACTAGGCACAGGAGTATCAGATTCAGTATCAGCAGGATTTGCTTCTTTTGATCCGACAGCTCAAAGAGTTGTTATACTTAGAGGTGGTGGGGGAGCTGCAACTTCAAGATGGGCAGTCTTTTCTAATGATGGCACAGACTTTACACAACAATCAACAGGAGTTTGGGATTCATCAACAAATAACTTTGCACAAAGAGGTGGTATCTTACAAACAGCAATGACAACAAATATGACAAGCAATCCAATTCCAATAGTTATGAGTAATGGTAACACAGGATATGCTTATTCAGCAGTATTTACTGTTGGACAATCTCCTGTTACAAACCTTGATAACAATTATATAGGACTTGCTTCATCAACAGTATCAGACGGACAGAATGTAGATATTAATTTGCCTGTTGGAAGTATTAACAGTTCACAGTCAAGTTTGTCTATTGGCGAAGATTACTTTACAGACAATGCTGGGACCGTAAGAACATTTGTTAGCGGAGGCAATGCATTAAGTGGTGGACAATATTTAGGTGAAGCTATATCAGCAACATCTTTATTATTAAAAGATACACCAACTGATATTATATTTGGTAAGGCAGATAGCAATATTAGTAAAGGTCGTTCTGTTCTTGTTGAAGCTGATGGAGATTTTAAACAAATAGCTGGAACAACATCAAGTGGTAGCGAAACGACAACAAGCTATATGGAAGTTCATTCAACTTCTGGAGATGTTTTTGGTATAGCATCAGATGGAGCTGGTACAATGTGTGTGGTATTTAGAGGTACAAGTAATTATATTCAGGTATCTAAAGGAACATTA
>TARA_B100001175_G_scaffold252847_1_pt1 | contig 24888 bp, 25 predicted proteins | sample TARA_B100001175 | Tara Oceans TARA_B100001175
AAATTTCTTCGCAAATATGAGGAGCAAATGGGGATAACACTATCAATAGAGGTTCTAAAATTTCTTTACTTCTGCATTTTTGTGCAGTTAATTCATTCACAGTAATCATTAATGTTGAAACTGCTGTATTGAAAGAAAACGACTCTATATCTGAAGAAACCTTTTTAATACATTTATGAAGAACCTTTAGGTTATTATCGTTTGGTTTAGAATCATCAACTATGAGATGATTGGAGTCAAAATAAAGTTTCCAGAACTTTTTTAAGAAATTGTGAACTCCAGAAATTCCAGCAGTATTCCATGGTTTTGATTGCTCTAGTGGACCAAGAAACATTTCATACATCCTTAAGGTATCTGTGCCGAATTTTTCACAAATGTCGTCCGGATTTACAACATTATATTTCGATTTTGACATTTTTTCTACTTCCCTGTGAACTTTAAAAGTACTATCAAACTCAAAAACTGCTTTTTCAAATTGTGAGTTTTCTTTTCTCAATAATTCTATATTAAGTTCATTTTTTTCATTAACATATTTTATATCAACCAGGATTTTTTGTGTAAAATATTTTTTTTCAAGTTCAACAGAAACGTATCCGGTCTGATCAGTTTTTCTAAAAATATATGCACTGTTACCAAGTATCATACCCTGATTGACTAGCTTTTTGAACGGTTCTTTAGTATTAACAAAATTCAAATCATACAATACCTTATGCCAAAATCTTGAGTATAATAAATGTAATACTGCATGTTCAGCTCCACCAATATATAAATCGACTGGCATCCAATATTTTATGCTTTTCTCAGATGCGAAGTTAAATTCATTTTTAGGGTCTAAAAATCTTAAATAATACCAACATGAACCAGCCCACTGAGGCATTGTATTGGTTTCCCTTAAATATTTTTTTCCGTTTATTGAGACAGATTTCCATTCATCATTTCTTGCTAATGGTGACCTACCGTCAGCTGTTGGTAAATATGAATCCACTTCTGGAAGTTCAAGAGGTAAATTATTTTCATCAACTGATTTAGTTCCATTATCAGAATGTAAAATTGGTATAGGTTCTCCCCAATACCTTTGTCTTGTAAATATCCAATCCCTTAGTTTATAATTCGTTGTCTTTTTACCCATTCCTTTTTTTTCTAAAATCTCGGTTACGACAGCCTTAAATTCTAAACTATCAATTCCGTCATATTTTCCTGAATTAATTATTTCACCTGAGCCTGAATAAAAATCGTCTTTACTATTTATAACCTTTGTTATTTCAAGATCAAATTTATGGGCAAACTCATAGTCTCTTTCATCATGAGCAGGAACTGCCATTATAGCTCCAGTTCCGTATCCATATAAAACATAATCAGAAATCCATATTGGAATTTTTTTATTTGACATTGGGTTAATAGCATAAGATCCGGTAAAAACTCCTGTCTTATTTTTTTGATTTTCCTGTCTTTCTAAATCGCTTTTTGAAGAAGCAATTTCTTTATATTTATTTATTTCTTCTGTTTGATTTTCAGCAATAATTGAATCAAGTATTGGATGTTCAGGAGCAAGAACCAAATAAGTAGCGCCAAAAATTGTATCAGGTCTTGTAGTAAATACATCTATTTTATTATTGTTGTCAACCTGAAAACTAATTTCAGCACCTTCTGATTTTCCAATCCAATTTCTTTGAGATGATTTGATTGATTCAGGCCAATCAATGTCCTCTAAATCTTTTAATAACCTATCCGCATAGTCGGTAATTCTCATTACCCATTGTTTCATTGGTTTTCTTATAACTGGATAACCTCCTCTTTCACTCAATCCTCCGATTACTTCTTCATTTGCTAAAACGGTACCCAATTCTTCACACCAGTTAACATCGATTGTATCTATGTAGGCTAATCTTTTACTGTCAATGAATTTATTTATTTGGTCGTTTTCAAGCCCTTTTGGAATTTTCAAATCATCAATATTGACTGCTTTATTTTTTTCTTTATCAAAATATGAATTGTAGAGTTTTAAGAAAATCCATTGAGTCCATTTGTAGTAACTGCTGTCACTTGTTTTAATTTCTCTATCCCAATCATATGATAAACCTAGTTTATCCAGTTGTTCTTTAAATCTTGCTATATTTTTTTCGGTAGTAATTTTAGGATGTTGACCGGTTTTTATAGCATATTGCTCTGCAGGTAGTCCAAATGAATCAAAACCCATGGGATGCAGGACATTAAAGCCTTTTGTCCTTTTATATCTTGAAATAATATCAGAAGCTATGTAGCCTAGAGGATGACCAACATGTAATCCTGACCCTGACGGGTAAGGAAACATATCAAGAACATAATATTTTGGTAAGTCAGAGTTATTACAAGAACTGTATACTTTTTTTTCACGCCAATATCTTTGCCATTTTTCTTCTATTTTAATAAAATTATATTCCATGATATTTATATTGACCAAAAAAACAAATTTACATTTTCTACTAACAATAGAAAATCTTTTTAATTATTGATTTCTTCATTACTTTTATGAAGAAATCAAAAGCGAGAACTATTTAATGGCAAATATTAAAAATAGAAGACTTTTTACATCCTACATTTCAATAACTATCATAATGTCTGTAGTTTTATTTTTATTTGGTTTTTTTGGTGTTTTCTTTATCAGCTCAAATTCAATAGCTAATTCATTCAAAGAAAATTTTTCTGTTTCAATTTTTTTTAAGGAAGATGCCAAAAATATTGAAATCACTCAACTACAAAATGAACTTTTAATGAGTGATTATGTGGAAAAACTAAAATATGTTTCAAAAGATGAGGCTGTACTACTTATGAAAGAAGAATATGGTCAAGATTTTATAAAAGAATTGGGGTTTAATCCTCTTGTTAATTCGATTGATTTAAATTTGAAAAGCGAATACGTGGAAGAAACTTCACTAGACAGTATTTCTAGATTAATTGAAAACAAAAATTATGTTGATGAAATTGTTTATGATAAGAATTTAATTAATATAATTAACGATAATATCAAAAGAATTTCTTTATGGCTAATGCCTTCAATAATTATATTATTAATAATTACATTTCTAGTTATTAATAGTTCAATTAGACTGTCAATTTATTCAAATAGGCAAATTATTAAAACAATGCAACTTGTTGGTGCAACAAAGTCATTTATTAGAAAGCCATTTATAAAAATCAATATTTTTTTAAGTTTAATTTCATCCGTTATTTCAATATCAACAATAATTTTATTGATTTATTATATTGATTTAAATATCTCATTTGTTGATAACATAAGTATTGAATCTGTTATAACTTTATTCTTAATCATTTTAAGTCTTGGGTTGTTTATTAGTTATATTAGCACATTCTTTGCAACTCAAAATATTTTGAAAATAAAAGCAGATAATTTGGACGTTTAATATGAAAAAGAAAAAAGATTTCTTGCTTGACAAGTCTAATTATAAGTATGTTATAATTGGAATTATATTTATTATTATTGGTTTTTTACTGATGCTTGGTGGAGGAAGTAAGGATCCAAATATATTCTCCGAGGAGATTTATAATTTTCAAAGAATTAGACTTGCACCTGCTTTTATTTTGATTGGATTTGGAATTCAAGTTTACGCCATTCTAAAATCTCCAAAAAAATAAAAATGAATGAAATAGATGTTATTATCCTGGGTGTTATTCAAGGTTTAACAGAATTCTTACCAGTATCATCAAGTGGCCACCTTGAAATTACAAGAGAATTACTCAATACAAATCAACTACCGTCTGATAATTTACTAATGACGTCTGTATTGCATTTTGCTACCGCCTTAAGTACAATTCTGGTATTTAGAAAAGATATTTTTAATTTGATCATAGGATTGTTTGACAAGGAAAATAAAACTAGTAAATCATATGTAGTCAAGATTTTAATCGCCATAGTACCTGCGGGGCTTGTAGGGTTTTTATTAAGTGATGAAATAGAGTTTTTATTCTCAGGAAATATGACCCTAGTAGGTCTAATGCTAATTATAACTGGAACAGTACTTTTTCTGACAAAAATTTTGAAAACCAAAAATTTAAAAATATCTAAAGTTCATGCACTTATTATTGGACTATCTCAGGCATTTGCTGTTATTCCCGGTATTTCAAGATCTGGAGCTACAATTTGTGCCTCACTTTTTTTAGGTAATAATAAAAGTGAGGCAGCTAAATTTTCTTTTTTAATTGTTATCCCGGTAATATTTGGAGCAATATTAAAAGATGTTTTATCAGGAGATATTTTTGACAATGAAATCAAAATCTCAATATTAATTATAGGGTTTATATCCTCATTTTTAACTGGAGTCTTGGCATGCAAAATAATGTTAAAAATAGTAGCAAATAACAACTTGATATATTTTAGCTTCTATTGTATTGTTCTGGGAATTATTTCAATTTTTATAATTTAAAATAAATGAACTTCGATTTTCAAAATGGTGAAATAATTCTAATTGATAAAGAATTAAATTGGACTTCATTTGATGTTGTAAGTAAGCTTAGAAATTCAATAAAAAAGAAACTTGATTTAAAAAAAATTAAGGTTGGTCACGCAGGAACTCTAGATCCTCTCGCAACTGGACTACTTATTATATGTACAGGAAAAATGACAAAAAGAATTGATGAATTTTCATGCTTAAATAAAGCTTATACCGGAAAAATAACGATTGGGTCCTCAACTCCCTCTTACGACCTTGAAACTAAGCCTAATGTATATTACCCAATAAATCACATAAATGACGAACTAATACTAGATACAGCAAAGAAATTTATCGGAAAAACCTTACAAAAACCTCCCATTTTTTCGGCAGTAAAAAAAGATGGAGTAAGATTGTATAAACTTGCAAGAAAAGGTGTAAATGTAAAAATTGAAAAAAGAGAAATAACAATTCATGATTTTACAATCACATCAATAAATTTTCCAGAAATAGAGTTTTCAGTTTCCTGTAGTAAGGGAACTTATATAAGATCTCTTGCAAACGATTTTGGAAAAGAATTAGGGTCTGGAGCACATCTTTCAGAACTTAGAAGAACTTCCATAGGAGAATATTCAGTTGATAAGTCATCTAAATTGACGAGTTTTATCAGAAACATATAATTTTAAAATTTAATTTCCTGAGAGTGTATCTGGGTTGATTTATCGTAAGAAATATTTTTCAATATTAAACTTATGGCTTCAATTCTAGCATCAATCTTTCTGTCTGCACTAATAATATTCCAAGCAGCTATTTTAGTATTTGTTTTTTTAAACATTTCATCTTTATACTTAGTGTATTTATCCCAAAGTTTTTGTGCTTTACTGTCTACCTCTGTAAATTTCCATTTTTTTAATGGACTAGCCTTTATCTCGCTAAATCTCTTTTGTTGAGTATTTTTAGAAATTGAAAAGTAAACTTTTAATAATATAATATCATCATCAATTATCATCTTTTCAAAGGCATTGACATGATTCATAAAATTAGAATACTGCTCTTTTGAGCAAAAACCATTGACTGGCTCAACAACTGCTCTATTATACCATGATCTATCAAAAAAAACTATTTCCCCATGTTTAGGGAAATGATGAATATATCTTTGAAAATACCATTGCCCTTGTTCAGTTTCAGAGGGTTTTGGTAAAGCAACAACCCTAAGTTTTCTTGGATTTAGATTTTGAATTGCTCTTCTAATTGCTCCCCCCTTGCCTGCAGCATCTCTTCCCTCAAATATAACTATCACCTTTTTATTTTTTTTATAAACCCAGTTTTGAAGCTTGATCATTTCTAATTGTAACTTTTTTAATCTTCTTTCAAACTTAATGTAGCGAAGTGTTTTTATCAAAGATGCATCGTCTCTTGACAATAAATTAATTAAGGATTTATCCTTATTTAATAATTTTAAATCTTTGGATGAATAGTTGAATTTTTTCTCATTTTTGACAACTCGGGGTTTCAATTTAATATTTTTGGTTTGTTTGAATTTTTTAAATTTTGATAGTACATATTTTATTGAATCTACTCTTGCCTCTAGCTTATCATTACTGTCTATAATTTTCCATGGTGCGTATTCCAGGTTAGTCTCAGAAAACATTTTTTCTTTGTACTTAGTATAAATATCCCATCTTTTCTGACCTTCCATATCAACATCACTAAACTTCCAGGTTTTTAGTGGATTAGATAATCGATTTATAAATCTTTTTCTTTGTTCCTGTTTTGAAATAGAAAACCATAATTTCAATAATATGACTCCATCGTTAACTATCATTTTTTCAAAATTATTAACCTGATTCATAAATAATTCATAATCATTTTTTTTACAAAAACCCATTACAGGCTCTACAATGGCTCTATTATACCAACTTCTATCAAAGAAAACCATCTCACCGGGATTAGGCATCTCTTTTAGATATCTTTGAAAGTACCATTGACCTTTTTCTACATGGGTTGGTTCAGCCAAAGCCACAACACGCGAATTTCTTGGGTTTAAATGCTCGACAAATCTTTTTATAGCACCTCCTTTTCCAGCTGCATCTCGACCCTCAAAAATTACACATAACCTTTTGTTGTTATTAATAATCCCATTTTGAAGATTAACTAGGTCAGTTTGTAAGTCAACGATTGTTTTATTGTAATTAATTTTTTTAAAAATTTTATTGTAGCGCTTCGCGGATAACTTTTCTTTAAGTAAAGACAAAAAATTATCTCTTTCATTGTGCTTGTTTAATTCTTCAAATGACAACATAATTTAGAAGGGAAGATCATCCAAGTCTTCATCATTTGTTTCAGATGCAGGCTCAAATGGACTTAAATTGTCGAGTGGGGGTAAGTCATCATCAGAATTAGAATTTTCTAAAAATTCAATTTTCCACCCTTGAATTGAATTAAAATATTTTATTTCCTTTGTTTGTGGATTCTCCCATTCTCTTCCTCTTAAATTAATGCCAACCTTAACGTTTTGACCAATCTCAAATTTGTTTAATAGATCAGTTTTATCTTGGATAAATTCGATGGATAGTGTTTGAGGGTATTGTTCATCAGTTGAAACAACTAATTCTCTTTTTTTAAATGTCGCACTGATTTCTTGAACTTCTCCTATAACCTTGATTGACCCTTGTACTTCCATATTTATTAATTTTTATAGTAAATATGAAGATAGATAATAAATAAGAATTATTGAAGTTTAATTTATATATTAACTAATTATATTTAATATCACTAAGTCTAAATTTCAATGAAAAATAATAAAAACAATAATAATTGGTTGATAATACTTTTATCGTCAATTATTGTGTCGTTTATTTTATGGAATACTTATGTTTTTGTTCAGAACTTTAAAACTGAGGAAAGAAATAAGATGGAGTTGTGGTCATTAGCAACATTAGAACTTATTGATATTGAGGGGGAAATTTCAAATCTAACATTAGAAGTTCTTAAAAAAAACAAAACAACACCAATGATTAAAGTCGATAATAATGGTGATATTGAAATTAATAATATTGATAATTTAAATAGGTCTGATTCCCTACAAATAAATAATTTGATTAAAAAATTTAGCTTAGAAAATGAACCTATAAAAATTTATTTGTCTGGAAATCATATTTCAACTTTGTATTATGGAAATTCAAATTTGCTAAATAAACTTAAATTTTATCCTGCTGCTCTTCTTATAATAGCTGGGTTATTTGGTTTTATTGCCTTTTTATTTTTTAGAAGTTCAAAAATTGCAGAAATGAATTTATTATGGTCTGGTATGGCTAAAGAGACCGCCCATCAAATTGGGACTCCCCTTACTTCACTTATGGGTTGGATAGAACTTTTAAAAAATAAACCTAGTGAAAAAAAATATTTAAAAGAAGTTGAAAAAGATTTACAACGTCTAAATATTATTTCTGAAAGATTCAATAAGATTGGTTCAAAACCAAAATTAGACAAGGCTAACATATATGATGAAATTGAAAAAACAATTGATTATTTAAGATCAAGATTAAGTAAAAAGATCAATTTAGAATTTGATAATTCAAAACAAGAAATCTATGTTTATTTGAATAAACAATTATTCAGTTGGAGTCTAGAAAATATCATTAAAAATAGTATTGACGCAATCAAAGAAAAAGGCAAAGTTAACGTAAGAGTGTCAAAAGTTAATGAATACGTGAAAATATTTATCGTAGATAACGGAGTTGGAATAAAAAAATCTGTAAGAAATAAAATTTTTAACCCTGGGATCACAACAAAAGAAAGAGGTTGGGGTTTAGGTCTATCGCTTAGTAAAAGAATTATAGAGGAATATCATAATGGGGAAATAAAGGTTGAAGAATCCACAATCGGTCAAGGAACAAAAATGATGATTAAATTAAAGGGAATTGAATGAATTTGAAATTAATCTTGCGGTTTCTTTAAAATCTGAAAGTGATAAGCTTACTTTATTTGAAAAATTAGCATCTTTCATTTCATTTATTGGAATTAGATGAACGTGTACGTGGGGAACTTCTAAACCAATTATAGAAATAGAAACCTTTTTACATTCAACAACTTGTTTTATGGATTTAGCAACTTTTCTAGAAAACAACATTAAGTTTTTATAAGTTGTCTCGTCTAAATCAAGAATATCGTCTACCTCTCTTTTAGGAATACAGAGTGTGTGACCTATAGAATTTGGATTGATATCGAGAAAGGCTAAAAAATCATCGTTTTCTGCTACTTTGTAACAAGGAATTTCGCCATCAATAATTTTACTGAAAATTGTAGACATTTATCGACTAATTTCAACTATTTCAAAGTTAATAATCCCGCTTGGAACGTTTATTTGAGCAATTTCTCCAACTGATTTGCCTAATAAACCTTTCCCAATCGGAGAGTTTACAGAAATTTTTCCCTTGGCCAAATCAGCTTCTCCATCAGCAACAAGCGTGTAATCCATCACCACACCATTAACTTGATTCCTAATTTTAACCTTAGATAACACTAGAACTTTGGAATTATCAAGTTGAGATTCGTCAATAACTCGAGCGTTTGAAAGAGTTTCTTCTAATTTTGAAATTCTCATTTCTAGCATACCTTGAGCTTCTTTTGCAGCATCATACTCAGCGTTTTCACTTAAATCTCCTTTATCTCTTGCTTCTGCAATAGCATTCGATGCATTTGGCCTTTCTACATCTTTAAGATGATTTAATTCTTCTTTTAATTTTTGTAGACCTTCAGCAGTGTAATATGAAATTTTACTCATATCAATGTTTTTTTGTTTTGTTTCTCCTATAAAAGAAAAATCTCGCTTTCACGAGACCTATCTCAAATATACAAAATATTTAAATCATACATATTTATTGTATTTTTAACAGGTGAAGCGAGTTTATTTATTATACTGTACCTTATTTTTATTAATTATTGGATGTGTTAAAGATGTTAATGATTCTAGATGTAATTTTCTTCTTAATTTGGATATATATTATGAGGTAAATTTAAATTTACCTCAGTATAATGAGCTTAATTTTATCAGTAATTCAGTTTATATTCCAAATGTTGGAAATGGAGGACTAATTGTTGTAAATTCTGGAACAGGTTTTCTAGCTTGGGATGCTGCAGATCCAAACCAAACAAACCTTCCTTGCTCAACTTTAAGCATTAATGGGTTAGAAGCAACATCTGGTTGTGCAGAACAGAATACCTATAGTCTAATCACTGGACAGTCTATTGGAATAGCCTTAACATGTTCTCTAAAACCCTACAGGGTTGAACCAAACGGAAGTATTTTAATAATTACTAGTTTTTAAAGTTTAAAAGTAAACCCAAGTAAAAAATTTCTTTTTGCTTGAGGATAATAACCTGTTCCCTCAATGGTTGTAATAATATTTGGATCTGACCAAGTGTCATCGTAAGTATAATAATAGCCATTAGAGGCATATTCTTTATTAAAAATATTATTTAGCATTGCAGTAATGATAATCTCACTAAAGTAACTTGAGTTTTTAATCTTATACAATATGTTTAAATCTGTCGTAGAATAAGAGCTAAGTTTTGATATTACTGATTCGGTATTACTCATATACTGATCCCCAACTAACTTATTATAGATTGTAAAAGTTAAATCATCAGATGCATTATATAGTATGCCTACTGAAGAAACTATGTTTGGTGAAAATGAAATTTCAGTATTACCCCAGTTAGTAATTACTCCATTAAAGTTGGTCTTATAATCTATATTTTTGTTTTCACTGAAACTAATATTTGCAGAAATATTTAATTTATTTGTAGCCTTGTATACAGACTCCACCTCGACACCCATTCTATAACTTTTACCACTGTTTTCTCTTATCGGTGATCCGACATCGTCTATAGCCCCAGTTAATACCAACTGATTTTTATAGCTCATATGGTAGAGATTAGAGTTAAAGAAAAACTTTTCAGCATTGTATTTCCAGCCTAATTCATAATCAACTAATTCCTCTGGCTGAATATTGATATTGTTTTCAAAATCGCTTCGAGTTGGTTCTCTGTGTGCCTTTGAAAGTGAAAAATAGATTTTATTCTTTTTATTTAGATCATAATTAAATCCTGCTTTTGGATTAAAAAAAGAATATTTTTTATCTATAGCTAATTCGTCAATATTTGAAGTACTTCCAGATGTCTTGTAATCAATATTTCTAAATTGTAAATCGGCATAAATACTTATATCATTTGAAATTTTATAAATTGATTTTATAAAATTGCTAAAGTCTTTTTTTAAACCATTTCCATTATAGAAAAGATCTGTAAATTCGATATCACCTGAATTTTGAGACCATATTGTTTCTCCAAAGTGATCACCATTATATTCACTATATGTTGAGCCAAAAATTATGTTATTTTTATTTTTTAGATAATTTAAATTATAATTAATTACATAAAACTGATTATCTAACCACTTTCTTGTAATAAAATCTTCACTTCCATTTTCATTATATTGCTCATAATACCCGCTACCATTTGTAAGGTTTAACCCTAAATTTGATGAAAGATTATTAGAAATTGACTGGGTCCAATGAAACTGAAAATGATCTTGCTTATAATTGTCAACTTCATTTTCATGAAACCTTTCCTCTCCATTTAAATCATAATAAAGACCGGATGGATTATAAGTTCTATTGTTTTCTAAAGTCTGAAGATCAATACCATTCCAAGCTTGATAGGTTATTTCATGACCACCAAAATTTAAAAACTTTAATAATGTTTTATTTTTCTTATATGAAAGTTGAAGAAAATAAGATTTCAAATCTGATGAGGCTCTATCAATGTATCCGTCAGAATCTATTTTTGAAAGTCTACCCGAAAATTCAATAGACTCGTTTAACAAACCCGTACTGAATCTAAAGTTGTTTTTTACAGTATTAAAACTTCCTATTGTATTAGCACTTTCGAAGTATGGATTTTGAGAAATTTTATCTGTCAAAATATTTATACTTGCTCCAAAGACACTCGAACCGTTAACTGAAGTTCCAATACCTCTTTGAACTTGTAAGTTTTCAACAGAGGACGAAAAATCAGGCAAATCGACCCAGAATGTTCCTAATGATTCTGCATCATTATAAGTTATTCCATTGATAGTAACATTCGTCGACTGTGAGTTAACCCCTCTTATTCTAATGCCAGTATAACCAATACCTGCTCCTGCATCCGAAGTAGTAACTACATTGGGTAAAAAGTTTAATAAAATTGGAATATCTTGACCTAAATTCCTTTTTGAAATTTCTTCTTTAGAAAGATTATTAAATGCTATTGGGATATTGTCTTTAACCCTCACTGAGGAAACAATTACTTCTTCTAAATTTTGAACCTCTAGTGAATCAACAACAGATTCTTGTGCACTTAGCGATATGCTAAAAGCGAATAAAACAAACACAATTTTTTTCATGAAATATATAGTTTTGATTATATGGAGTAACTACAAAAACTATATTGAAATTAAATCAAGTTCCTAAACAGCATTACCTGTTCCAGGTTCAATGGGTATAATCTCAGCCTACAAAGCACCCCTATTATTTGAAACAAATATACAATTTTTGGTAATTAATTAGTAGCTATAACTAACCGAAAGCATGATGTTCCTACCCATTTCATGAGTAAAATACCTAAGTCTATTTAGATAGTTTTTATACAGATTGTTTAATAAGTTCTCGACTCTTAAATTTATTTTATAATTACCACCATTTTCTGTTTTGAATGCTATTGAAGATGCAAAGTTTAATAAATGATATGCATTAGGTGGTGTGCTTGTGTCTAAAAGCTTGTATGTATTTTCAGTTGGGATAAAAACCTCAAAATTATTATTTGGGTACTCATTTTGCCTAAAAACATATTCACTTTCCAAAGAAAGGTTCAAGTTATTAAGCTTTGGAATATTGTACGAAATTTGGTTTTTCAGATTTACCGGAGGCATATTTATTAAAGGTTTATCGTTAGCCCTTTCATAACCTTTTACAATTGAAAACTGATGTACTACAAAGAAATTGGTAAAATATTGCCTGTCGTATTTTAAATCAAAACCAAATAATTTTGCATTTTCTTGTTTGTACTCCCAATAAGGAAAAACTCCAGCAATAGTCGGCATTAAACCAACTGGAATCATATATATAAAATCGTCTACAATATTAGCAAATGCATTAACGTTTAAACTTGATTTTTCATTTGAAGAATCATAGGTTAAAGAAAAATTATGCCCAACTTCAGGGTTAAAGCTTAAGTCACCAATTTCAATTCGAGCGGATGAGTGATGTAGCCCCTCGCTAAAGAGTTCAGATGGGTTTGGTTTTCTTGATGATATTGAGTAGTTAATGAAAATATTTTCACTTTCGCTTATTGAATATCTTGTACCAAGGTTAGATGAAATATTATGAAAATTAAATTTTGGATTTGTAAGAATATTGAGTCCTAGATCTTCAACTACAAATTCCGGGAATAGCTCATCATAATTTCTTGCTTCCCAAAGTGATGTTCTGTAATATTTATATGCGTCGATATGGGAAAAATCATACCTAATTCCAGCTTCTAAAAACCAATTTTCAGAAAAGTTTGTGTCATAAACTGAGTATAAACTAAAATCATATTTTTTATAATCAGGAATAATTCTTTTAACTCCAGTTGATGGATCTGGAAAATTCTTTTGATATCTAGCAGAAATTCCAGCTTTCAAATTCGAATTATTCTCAAATTTTGACTCAAGGTCAAAAGCTAGAGAATGTGTTTGAAGATTTAAATCAAGTGCAGGTCTCGTTCTATCACCTCTTCTAATATCATATTCTTTTCTGTCATTTAATTGAAAATCATATCTCATGGATAGCTTACCAAAATCAAAGTTCTTGAATCCTCTTAACTTGAGTAGATTATGACTAATTTTTTGCCTTGGAATGTTGATGTCATATGAAAAGTCTTCAATTATATGAGGCACTTCATTTTCAATGGCATTAATTATATCAATTGCTGTATGTGCGTGTGAAGATCTAAGGATTCCAAGATAGTTACTGAAAAGGGAATAATAAACATCAAAACCATGATCAATTCTGTTGAGGCCTGCTTTAAATGATAAATTATGTTCTGAAAAACCGGTATTTGTCATCACATAATTTGGTGTTTCAAAATCACCCATTCGTTTTAAAGTTCCTTGTAATCTATAGTACCAACCATTACTATTTGTTTTTGTAAAATTAGTTGATATTCCACCTCCTCTTCCATTTGATTGAAGATTAGTTGTAGCATTTCCATAAATAGTATCTAATAATTTTTCTCTTGATGATTCAGCAATAATAACTCCACCTACCGCGTCACCAGCATACTTTAATGCACTAGCGCCTTTAATAATTGCGATTTTATCAATTGAATTTATATCAATACTGGGGGCGTGCTCAATTCCCCACTCCTGATCTTCAAGCCTGACACCATTATTAATCAAGATTACACGACTACTATGTAATCCATTTATTACAGGCTTTGATAGATAGCTGCCTGAATTTAAGCTGCTAACACCGGTTACAGTTTTTAAAACTTCACCTAAAGTTCTACTATTGTAATCTTCGAGTACTTCTTTGGAGATTTTATTTTCAAAAAGGGTTCTAGAGTTTTTTCTGTTATTAGAAATAACCATAATTTCCTCTAACTCATTTAAATGGTGCTCTAATCTTATTTTACGAAAGGTATCTTTTTTTATATCAATGGTTTGTATCAAAGATTCACAATCCTCATGAGAAATAGTTAATAAATAAGTATCCTCACAAAGATTTTCAAAAGTTAAGTTACCGTCAAAGTCAGTTGACCCCTTTAAGTCATTAGTTTGGACTGTTGCATTTTCTAGTGGTGTTCCATCGTGTAAATCAACTACCTGAATCGATAATCTGTTGTTACAATTTTGGGCAAATAAGTTAATGCAACATACTGAGAAAAAGCTATACAAGGTTAGTGCTAGTTTCGATTTGAAACTAGCACCGCACTTATTGCATTTACAATTCATATGTTTATTCTACAGTAACTGAAAAAGCAGTTTGGATATCAATAGATCCACCCGCTGTGTTAAGCGTATTATCATTTGGCTTATCAGGCTCATGAATTAATGTGATAATAACAGATCCTTCACCCGCAGTGAGTGGTGCAAGCACAAACTGAGTTCCAACAGGGTTACCATTTCCATCAAAATCCATATAAACAAACTCCATTGATACACCTGAAGCACTAAAGAATACTTGGTGTTCATCATCTTCTTCTACAATTTCTTCTGTAATATTTTCAGCTGGATCTTCCATTTCATTTAACCAAACAATGGAACCTGAATATGATGTTCCTGAACTAAGTGGGCCTGACACGGTAACAACTGGTTCGTCTGGACCATCACCATCTAAATCTTGAGTTTGCATTGTAACAACATCATTACCATCCTGGTGATTTACTAGAGTAACTGTCATTGTAGTAATTACTTCTTCTTCATTAATTTCGTCTGGAGCATCGTCATCATCACATGAGAAGTATAAAAAAGGTATTGCCAATAAGGCGTATTTGAAAATTTTCATAATTTTTTAATTTAAAAGTTTAATTGTTATTAATTGGGTTGCGATTAGTATCGCTTATTGAAAATACAGAAATTTATCAAACAACTGGCGGAGCTCTTAAATTAAAAGTTCTTAAGTTGTTTGACTTATGGTTTTCATAAAGATCAATGACTAATTCATCTATTAAAACCAAATTATAATAAAACTCTGTATAGCTTATAAAGCTATTTTCTGTGTTATTTAATACGAAGCAGGTAGAACAGTTAATTTCGTCTTGATGAAAATGAATTTCAGTTTCTGTACAAACCTTGTGCTCTTCAAAAACGTGATGAGCAAAGCTTACAATACTTGGAAGTATTAATAAAACTGAAAGAAAAAAACTGTAGAATTTTTTCACGAACCAAAAATATAAAATTTATATTATTTTGTTTATACAATTAATGGCTTTTTTTAGTCTTTCAATTTTACTGCCATTTATCAATTCAAAGGGAAGATTATTTTTGATTAGTTCGTTTTTAAAAATCTCAAAAGATTCCTGTCTTTCGTTGGGTTTATCCCTCAGATCATCTTTTTCCCACGGGATATCAATATCTGTTAAAAGATACAAATCATAATTATTTTTAAGTGCGTATTTTTCAAGCAGTGGATCACATTTGCCCCCGTAATAATATTTTGAATACACCATTGTTTCAAAAATATTAGTGTCACAAATTATAAGTGAATCAGACTTTTTCACATAATGATTCTCTAACTCCATTTGACCTATCGCAATTGGTAAAATATCGTTTGGTTCACAAATTCTTTTTTCGTTATCCCAAACTTTCTGCAAATACTCTCTTGCATATTCAGGAACCCAATGAACATTGAAATGTTTTGATAATTCAATTGATAAAGTCGTCTTTCCAGTTGACTCTGGTCCATACAAGACAACCCTTTTACAATTAGATTTTATTTGCTTAAGCTTCTCTTCCATTCTATATATGCCTGTATAGCAAGTATGGTAAAAATAACATATTGAATTGATAAAATAATCTTGTCATTAGAAAGATATAAAGGAATGGTTATTACATTTCCGATAATCCATAATATCCAATTTTCTAATTTTTTATTAGCCATTAACCACATTGCAGTTACAAAAATTCCGGAGGTTAAAATGTCCAATTCCTTAATTTGATCTTCGAAGTTGGTAGCAAAAAAATCATGAGCTAAATTTGCTGTAAAGACAATGAAAAAGAAAATTAGCAATGACTTAGATAAATCATTTGATGTAAATTTTGAAACCTTGACAACTAAATCATTATTCTTTCTTCTAGACCAATTCCACCAACCAAAAAAACTTATAATTGTATAGAGTAAATTGACAAGGATATGGCCTAATAAACTTACCTTATACATTAGATACATTGTAATTATTGTGCATATAATACCGGTAGGATATACAAGAATATTTTGTTTTTTAGCAAAAACAACACTGATGATTCCAAACCAAAAAGCAAAAAATTCTAAAACTATATCAACTCTTGAATAATCTGAATATGAATTGATAAAAAAATCGTAAACTTCTCCCATTAGTTTTTAATTACAAATGCTAAGGTATATTTTTTGAAAATTTTAAAATGAGTCTCAAATGAATAAATTTCATCATTATCTATAAACCAACTTTTAGTCGTATTCTTCTTCATGTTTAAAGGAGGTACGAGAATATTTTTTTTAAAATCTACACCTTCTTTGGGCACTGCCTTGAATACACTTTCTTTAATGTTCCAATAAATAAGTGCGGTTGCTACCTCTAATTTTTCTGGATAGTTAAGTTCGGTTTCTAAAAATTTATCTTTTATTTTTAGAATTCTGTCATTCATTTTTTCAATATCGATTCCCACAACGCTATCACTTAATATTGCAGCGGCAAAAGGGCCGGAATGAGAAAGGGAAATATTTTGACCACCCATTATATAAGGTCTTCCTGATTCTACATATGTCATATCGCGATCATCAATGGACAATTCATTTAATATATTTCTAATAGCCAAAAACTGTTTTTTTTGAACGTCTGATTTTCTTTGATTAAGCAATTTTAAAGAATTCTTACTTAAAATAACTTTAGTTTTAAGTTCGTTAATTGTTTCTGAAATCTCCCAAATAATCAGTCTACTATTTTCTGACAATGTTAAATCCTCAATAATTGGCATAATTAATTATTCACTATAATATAAATATACAATTAAGGGTATAAAAAAACCTCTTCGTTTGAAGAGGTTTTTAACTTATATTATTCTATGCCTTTGGATCAGGTCCCCATTTATTACCTTCTTTTTGACCTTTGGTACAAGATAAAACTATTAGCCATACTGCTCCAATGAACGGAATTAAAACATGACTTTAACTTAATATTGTGTTTTATTAAGTCAATAAACAAATAAATTCGAAAATTTAAAAACGTGGATTATGCAGGTATAATCGAAACAAAAGACTTATTGTGTTTCTTTTTTGTAAACTTAACGACACCATCTACACCAGCATGAAGCGTATGATCTTTACCTAGATAAACATTTTCGCCAGGATTGTGAACAGTACCTCTTTGTCTAACAATTATATTTCCAGCTTTAGCAAGCTGACCACCAAAAATCTTAACTCCTAATCGTTTTGACTCTGATTCTCTTCCATTTTTAGAACTACCTACTCCTTTTTTATGTGCCATTTTTTATAAGTTTAGCTAAGCGCTTTGATTAAATCTGCTTTTTTCATCGAAGATAATCCTGTAATTCCTTTAGATTTTGCCATATCCTTTAAAGCAGCAACAGAAAGTTTAGTTAAATCTTGCTTTTCTTTTTTAGGAATAGCCTTTTTAGCTTCTTTATTTGCAGGAGCTTCTTTTTTAACCTCTTTTTTTACAGGAGCTAATTTCTTGGTAACTCCGGTTAAAATATCACTTATTTCTATTTCAGTGATAGCTTGACGATGTCCATTTCTAACCTTGTATCCTTTTCTTCTTTTCTTTTTGAAAACTATAACTTTATCGGATTTTAGATGCTTTAAAACTTTAGCATCGACCTGAGCCCCAGAAACATTGGGAGCACCTAAAGACAATTTTGAACCATCATTAACCATTAAAACATTATCGAATGATATTTTTTTTCCTTCAGCAACATCTAATCGGTTGACAAAAAGCTTTTGCTTTTTTTCAACTTTAAATTGTTTACCTGATATTTTTACTATTGCGTACATTTTAATCTTTAAAAGCGAATGCAAATATAAAGCTAATTAGCAAATCAGCAAATTTTTATAAAAATTAAATTTAGAGCCATATTTAAATGTTTTTTAACATAATTTCTAGTAGTAACCATTATATTTGAGGTCTAATTTTTATTATAATTAATTGCAAATAAAATATTTATGAAAAATAATTTCTTATTAAGTTTTCTTTTAATTACTTCAGTGACATTTAGCCAACAGGTTGATTTTACTGAATTTGACTTAGAAAATGGCTTACACGTAATACTACACCAAGATAATACAGCCCCAGTTGTTATAACTTCAGTCATGTATGATGTTGGGGGTAAAGACAGAGAAAAAGGAAGAACGGGTTTTGCACATTTTTTCGAACATTTATTGTTTGAGGGGTCAGAGAATATAGGAAAGGGTGAATTTATGAAAATTATTCCTGCAAATGGGGGAACATTTAATGCTAATACATCCCAAGACAGAACATATTACTATGATATTTTTCCTTCAAACAAGCTAGAGCTAGGTCTTTGGTTGGAGTCTGAAAGAATGCTTCATCCAGTTATTGACCAACTTGCTGTTGACACGCAAAATGAAGTTGTTAAAGAGGAGAAAAGACAAAGCTATGATCGTCCATACGGAAAACTATTAAAAGTACTTTGGGAGAATTTATTTAAAGTACATCCCTACAAGGATGAAAACATTGGAAGAATGGAAGATCTTGATGCGGCAACTTTAGATGAATTTTTAGCTTATTTTGATAAATATTATAGTCCTGATAATGCTGTATTAATTGTTGCCGGAGATATTGAGATTGAGGAGACAAAAAAATTAGTTTCAAAATATTTCTCTGAAGTTAAAAGAAGGCCTGACTTTACTAGAAACTTCCCAAAAGAAACTCCTATTACAGAAACAGAAAAAGTAACTGCGTATGACAAAAATATCCAGATTCCTGCAGTTTTAGCTGCTTACAGAATGCCTGGAATGGCTGAAAGAGATGCTTTCGTTTTAGATATGATTTCTACATACTTAAGCGGGGGGAAAAGTTCTGTATTATATAAGAAACTTGTTGATAAAAAGAAATTAGCTTTAGAAGCAAGTGCTATTAATTTAGGACAAGTAGACTACAACATGTTCGCATTTTTGGCACTACCACTTGGTGAAACTAGTTTAGATACATTACTCGATGAAATTGATGAAGAAATTTTAAAAATGCAGAATGAATTAATTTCTGAAAGAGACTATCAAAAACTTCAAAATCAATTTGAATCTCAATTTGTAAATTCTAATTCAAGTGTAGCTGGAATCGCAAGTTCACTTGCAACCTATTATTTGCTCTACGATAATGTTAATTTGATAAATGAACAAATTGATATTTATCGTTCGATTACTAGAGAAGAAATACAAAGTGTTGCTCAAAAGTATTTGAGCCCAAATCAAAGAGTTGAAATTGAATACCTACCAGGTGAAGAAGTAGGAGAAGAATAAAAAATGAAAAAAATGAAGAAAATTATATTAACTATATCAGCATTAATTTTTAGTTTAAATATTAATGCTCAACTTGATCGTTCAGTAATGCCAGCAGGGGGTCCATCTCCGAAAATTAAGTTGGATAAACCTAAAGAATTCAAGTTGAAAAACGGAATTAAAGTTTTGGTTGTTGAAAACCATAAATTACCTAGAATTAATTATTCACTTAGATTTGACAGGAAACCAATTGTAGTAGGGGAAAAAGCAGGTGTCATCTCTATACTTGGATCAATGCTTGGTAATGGAACAACTTCAATTTCAAAAGATGAATTTAATGAAGAGGTTGATTTTTTAGGGGCAAGCGTTAATGTTGGTTTTGGATCTGGTTTTACTTTTTCCTTGACTAAAAATAATGAAAGAGTTCTAGATCTATTCTCAGACGCTGTTATTAACCCGTTGCTCACTGAAGAAGAATTTGAGAAAGAAAAAGAAAAATTAATAGAAGGACTAAAAAGTCAAAAAAAGGATATAGATGCTATTGGATCAAGAGTAGGTGATGCACTTTCTTATGGGAAAAGTCATGCATATGGAGAATTTATCACGGAACAAACAATAGACAACATATCTTTCCAAGATATCCTTGATTATCACGCTAAATACTTTATCCCTAATAATGTTTATATAGTTGTAATCGGAGATGTTAATTATAAAAATGTTAAATCTTTGATATCTGAAAAATTTGGTTCTTGGAAAAAAGGTAAAAATATTGATGATCCTGAACCTGTTTTAACTGAAAATGTTACCCTAACTGAAATAAACTTTATTGATTTACCTACAGCTACACAGTCTGCTATACAGGTTACAAATAACGTTGATTTAAAAATGACTGACGAAGATTATTTTGCAGCACTAATGGCAAATGATATTCTTGGTGGTGGTGGTGAAGGATACCTATTCAAAAACCTTAGGGAGGATAAAGGATATACATATGGAGCTTACTCTAGTATAGGTTCAAATAGATATGGCGTTTCTAAATTTAGAGCAGGCGCAAAGGTTAGAAATATGGTAACTGATAGCGCTGTTTCTGAAATTGTCAAAGAGATTTCAAGAATAAGAATGGAAAAAGTTGATTCAGAGTTACTCAAAAATGCTAAAGCTAAATATGTTGGTAGTTTTATTAGGAATGCTGAAAATCCACAAACAATTGCTGGATACGCTCTAAATATTAGGCTAAATAGCCTTCCAGATGATTATTATGAGAATTATCTAGAAAACATAAATTCAGTCAGCGAAGCAGATGTTAAAAAAGCAGCGAATGAACATTTTAAAATAGCAAACACTAGAATTGTAGTTGTTGGAAAGGGAAGTGATGTTGTAGCTAATCTAGAGGAAGTAGGCTTCCCAATAAATTACTACGATCAATATGCAAACCCTATAGCTAAGCCAATCTTTAATAAAGCAATTCCGGAGGGATTGACAGCTATTGATGTTATTAATAACTACATCAGCGCAGTTGGTGGTAAAACAAACCTTGAGTCCGTAAATACCATAGTAATGAAAGCTGATGTCACAATCCCTGGAGCTCCTTTTGCACCTCGGTCTACAATGAGACAAAAACTTCCAAATAAATCTTCTTTTGTAATTGAAGTAAATATGCAAGGTCAAAAAATGACCTTAAGTAAAACTACTTTTGATGGTAAAAGAGGGTATTCTGAGATGCAAGGACAAAGAGTTGAATTTGATGAAAAACAGCTAAATGAAAATAAAAAAATTAAAGGAATTTTTGAAGAACTTTACTTTAAGTCTGAAGAGTTAGAGCTTGTTAGTATAAACTCTGTAAATTATCAAGATGCTTACAAAATTAAAGTTACTGCTGATGGTAAAGAATCATACAGATACTATTCTGTTAAATCTGGACTACTACTGAGTACTGAGGTTACTGATGATAACAATAATATTGTAACTACAAATTATGGTGATTATCAATCTGTTCAAAATGTTATGTTTCCATTTTACATGGAGTTACCGGCTCAAAAACTTGAGTTTAAGACAAGTAGTGTAGAGATAAATAAAGAAATAAAAGATTCTAGTTTTTAATATTTGATTTTTTATTTGTCAGTATAACACCAAATACTATTATAAATGTTGCTATTAATTGATAGGCAGAGAATTTTTCTCCATCTACAATTCCCCAAAAAATAGAAACAATCAGCATTGAATAAGTAACAGAAGAAGCGAAAACAGGACTTGAAATCTTTATCAGTTTATTAAATATTATTTTAGCTAGGGCTGTCCCAAAAAGCGCCAATATAAATACATAAAATACAGATGTTTTTACCTCATCATTTTCTAAACTGGAAAACTTAAAGTCCGAAAATATGAAAACCAAAATAGCAGGAAATATTATGGCTGTAAAGTGCCCTACCGTTATTGTTAATGCCGAAAGATGTTGAAGATATTTTTTTATAATATTTACATTCAATGCGTATAAAAATGAACAAAGAATTACCAATCCGGCATAATTATAATTTTGATCTGGATTTAGTTTTAATCCTGAAGTGATTAGAAGATATGTGCCAAAAAAACCAATAAGAACTCCAATAATCTGCCTTTTAGTAGACTCAATTTTAAATATAATCATACCTAGTATTAAAGTATTTAAAGGAACTATAGAATTGATTATTGATGCTACTGAACTATCAATTTCTTTCTCAGCAAATGCAAATAGAAATGCTGGAAAAAAACTTCCTAAAAATGCGGAGATCGTTAACCACTTCCATTCTATTTTTTTAATCGAAAAAATATTCCTCCACGCAATCAAAAAAATAAAAATTGAAGAAAATATAATTCTTAATGAACCAAGCTGAGAAGCTTCAAGACCAACTAAAGCCTTTTTTATCAAAATAAATGAACTTCCCCATATTATTGATAAAGCAATTAAATAAAACCACTTGTTGAGTTTCATTTCATATTCCAATTAATAGATTCAAATAAAACTAAAATATCATTTTTAACATATTGAATAGAAGGGTATATTGAATCATAATTTGATTTGAATTTTAAATTAACCGACCCGCTAATGAAATTTGAAACACTATCCGTAAGATAAAATTGAATGGGAGATGCTACATCTCCTTTCATTTCATAAAGTTTTCCAAACATTCTATTAACATCATTGTCATATTCTCTTAAAACAATTCCATTTGATTTTTTTATGTGGGTATCCAAAATCAAAGAAAAATCACGTGATTTTTTTTCTAAATCCAGTTTAGTTTTAATGCTATAAAATGATAAATTAAGAGATAGATTTAAATCCTTATAATCAAATAGAAATTGGTCACTTCCTATATGATCTATATATGTGTAATTTGAATTATAATAAAAATTGAAAGGGTTATCTATTTCTTCATGAATTGTATAGTATGGCTCTTTAAATTCGATTCTAAGAAAGCCATTTTGCTTAGGTAAATTAGGTTCATTACATGAAAAGGTTATCAGAGTAAAAAAGAATAGTGAAATAATTATTTTACCCATTGTCACATAAATTCTATGGTTAAAAAATAAAATTAATTTTAATTCTAAAACGGTAAATCGTCGGTTTCTTCAACAGAATCAGAAACACTCTCTACTTTCTTTTCATCAATGACTGGTGAATTATCAGATTGAGTTGGGATATCATTTTTATTGGACAAAAAGGTAAATTCAGTACAATTTATTTCAGTAGAGTACCTATCATTTCCTTTATCATCTTGCCATTTTCTAGTCTTAATTCTACCCTCAATATATACCTTATCTCCTTTAGACAAATATTTTTCACAAATTTCAGCCGCTTTATTTCTTAGGACAATATTATGCCATTCGGTATTAGAAACTCTTTCATTGGTTTGCTTATTCATATATGTTTCATTTGTTGCTATAGGGAATCTTCCAACACATCCACCATCCTCAAATCTGTGAATTTTTACTTCATCTCCCAGATGACCAATTAACATGACTTTATTAAGTGTTCCAGACATAGTTTTTATTTTTTTCTAATTTACTATTTTAACTTAAGATAAACTCAATTCGTTAGTATATTTTTCAATAAACTTGTGCATTAATTTAGACATCGGATATTCCTTAAATGAAGAGACATAAATTCCTTCACTAACATTAATTTTATTCACAGTTAACCAAAACCTAGACCTTATATTGATATGTGACAATTTATGCTGAATATATTCAAAATCAATGAGATTAATCGTCAAATTTTTAGACCGATATTTTTTCAAGAAGAACCTAAAAATTTCTTTTTTTTCTTTTTTTGTTTCTGAAATATGAACAGGGAACTGATACATATTCATCCAAATCCCTTCTTTTATCTGCTCTATTAATACTTGGTTGTTATGGTTTACAACCAAGTAATCAAAATATAACGACTTAATCTTACTATTAGAGTTCTTTACTGGAAAATATTCCACAGAATTGTTTTTGAAAGCTGAACAAGTTTTTGAAATTACACAAGATGAGCAAAGTGGGTTTAAAGGTTTACAAATAATAGATCCAAAATCCATTAATGCCTGATTATAGTCGCCAAATCTTTCACTTGGCATCATTTCGTTAGCCTTTTCTTTAAAAACTTTTCTTGAATTATTTAAATCTATTGGGTTTTTGATTTCAAAAACCCTAGAAATAATTCGAAATACATTTCCGTCCAAAACTGGCTGAGCTCTTCCAAAACAAATAGATGATATTGCACTAGCTGTATAATCGCCAATTCCTTTGAGTTTGATCAACTCTTCATAGGTTTCTGGAAATTTTGAATTTAATTGAGTAAATATATGTTTCGCTGTAGAATATAAATTTCTGGCTCTTGAATAGTAACCTAAGCCTTGCCACAATAATAATATATCCTTTTCTTCTGAATTTGCTAGCGTCTTTAAATCTGGGAACTTAGAGATAAATCTATTGTAATAATGAACTCCATGTTCCATTCTAGTTTGCTGTAAAATAATTTCAGATATCCAAATATTATATGGGTTTTTAGTATGTCTCCATGGTAAATCTCTTTTGTTTTTATCATACCATTTTAAAATTAACTTATTGATTGCCATTGAGATAATTAAGCTCAGTAAAGTTAATCTATAGAAGTAATAAATTAAATTATAAAGCAATTAAATATTGAAATAAAAAATACATATATTTGCAGGCATTGTTGAATT
>TARA_B100001175_G_scaffold74402_2_pt1 | contig 24658 bp, 26 predicted proteins | sample TARA_B100001175 | Tara Oceans TARA_B100001175
GTCTAGTGTGGCCCTCTTCAGCTCATGAGGCCTTCCATCAAAAACAAAAACTGGATCAATTCCCTCTGAGACCATGATTGATGCCCTGTCCAAGAAACCCATCAAGTGCGAGACCGGTTTCCCATTGTAGGAAAGTGGCTTTCCATCCTCCCCTGTCATCGAAGTGATGAACTGGTAGGCGTTTAGGAACACATCAACGGCTACTCTCTGACCGGAAAGATCACTCAGATCGATTGGCTGAGCTGGCGCCAAATCCCTCAAATTACAACCCATTTACTCCCCTCCGCACGCGTCTGCGGCTCTTGGTACCGGTCGAGGCATTTAGGGTTGAAGTCCCCGGCGCACCATTTGGAGGCGTACGTTTGCAGATGCTCACACTCGTTGGCAATGGCTGGCACCCCTGGCTTTTCAGGGAAGAAGTAACGTCTCTGATTGGCGAGCCAGAGATCCTACACCCAAGGCTAGTCTCAATTCCACTATCGGAAAAAATATTCTCTAGAATCTCAAGGGCTGCTTTGATAGACGATGCATTGCAATTTTCAGAGAGCTATGTCATTGGAGAGGGAACGAACTCCTCCCAGATAGCTCGAGCCATCTCAGAATGGTCCTCTAAGTTTCTCATGCCGGGTACCTTTGCCATTCGATCAAGATCAATCGGCATTGCCATAGATGGTATTTCAACCAAGGAAATTGAGATGGCTGTCGGAGATAGCATATCCTCCGAAAGAAACAATGTAGATCTTGAAGATCCCCAAATTGAGATTTCAGTCGTCATCGCCGGCCAGACCGAGGGAGAGCCCCACCCAGATCCTTTGGAGGATACACCGCCAATAGCCGTATGGGGGATTAGGAATCCGGAATGGGGGAGAGAGAACTACTCAGGAAGATCACCAATAGAGAGGCCGTTTTTCAAACCCGTATCACTTGAGCCAAGACAAGCCCGTCTGATGATTTCACTTGGACACAGGCCAGGTTGGAACGTCAAACAGGTGGTCGATCCATTCTGCGGAACGGGTGGAATTGTAATTGAGGCAGCCCTTCAGGGAATAGGGGTACTCGCGAGCGATCTCGACTCCCGGATGGTCGAGGGAACAAGGAAGAACTTGGATTGGGTAAATGGCGATTACAAGGCTGAGATTAGTGATGCATCCGAAATCGACTCCCTTTGGGGTGCTAGGGAGGGGTGTGTTTTCGCTTTCGATCCCCCGTATGGAAGAAGCTCGTGGAAGTCCGAAGATGGACTAGATCTATTCCTCTCTGCAATATCCTCTGCGAGAAAGGTCGATCCACAGGGCTCAATATCGACAATGCTTCCAACGGGCCCCGAAGTCCTCACGCTAGGTCCCGAGGAAGATTTCGTCGTTATGGGTAAGAAATGGACGCAGTTGGAGGAATTGATTGGTCAGAGAGGTTGGAAAGTCGTCCTCAAATCACCTATCAAAGTTCACCGAAGTCTAGCAAGAATGGTGATTGTCTGCCATCCGTCGGATTGAAAATGGGGGGGCCATCGTCAATGGCTGGGCGATTGGTGTAGTCTGGATATCATCTGGCGCTTCGGACGCTAGGACACGGGTTCGAATCCTGTATCGCCCACCACTACTTGCTCCAGCGAGAGATAACATCCCCTCCGGATTCGAATGATTCAGTCTTGGTCAGACCAGCATCAGAAAGCTCACTCTCGTCAAACGTCCTCCCCTCTCCCGATAGTTCCACGGGAGATCTACAGAGATGGGCGGCGTCCACCTTATTCGCTTCCAAGAATCTCCTCCATGTATCAGCTCCCCCTTCTACCATCAGGAGCTGAATCCCACGATCCCCGAGCATATCCAAGATTCGTTCAACCGATAACTCGCCATCGTCATCCGTAAGAACGACCCTCTCGACGTTACTCGAGCCAGTCGCATCGTCATCCCCGGTGCAGTGAACGAGCAGTGTTGGGGCTTCTCCATCGGTAACTATCCTGCTATTCTTGGGGACTCTACGATTGGGGTCGATTACAACCCTAATTGGACTCTCTCTAGGTCCGATGTCAGGACCCCTTACAGTGAGGGACGGATCATCTCGTATCACTGTGTTAACTCCCACTAGAATCGCCATTGACTGCGCCCTCAATTCATGAACCAACCCAAGAGACTCAGTCGAAGAAAACCTGGCAGAAGGCTCATCAGGAGAACAGTCGATTCTCCCATTCCGGTCAATTGCAGCCTTCAGCAGAACCAATGGCCTACGTGTCCGGCACCATTTCATGAACGAACGCATTTGCTCTTCGCATTCACTTTCCAGCACCCCGCACTCAACTTCTATCCCGTTCTCCCTCAGAGCTGTCGCACCATCTCCCCTGACTGTGGGGTTCGGATCCATTGCCCCGATCACCACCTTGCTAACACCCGCCCAAAGCAAAGCCTCTGTGCAAGGAGGAGTCCTCCCGAAGTGATTGCATGGCTCTAGAGTCACGTATGCTGTACATCCCTGTGTAGCCACCCCCCTTGATTCAGCATCGGCTATTGCCATCTGCTCAGCATGGAGTCCGCCTAGATGATCATGCCACCCTTCAGCTATCACTTCCCCGTTTCTGACGAGAACACAACCAACTTGTGGGTTAGGCATCACCTTGAACTCGCCTCGGGCCCCCAAACTAAGGGCGTGTTGCATGAAAGAACCCTCTTCACTCATCTCTAACGACAAGTGCCACTGGACTCTCGCTCATGATTGCTTGCTTCGGCAGAATTCAAGTCTGAGACGCTCGCTGGGGCAGACATGACCCGAATCGCCTGCGTACTGAATCCCAAGGCCCGAGATGGATTATCGTCCAGACAGTGGGATAAATTCGAACCTGCATTGATCGAAGCAGGATTTGAGATAGAACTCCACAATACGGAGTACCCCGGGCACGCAACCGAGATTTCTCATGGCCTCTCTAGTGGGAATTACGAGATGGTTGTTGCTGTGGGTGGTGATGGCACCGTACATGAGGTCGCTTCGGGACTGAGGGGTTCTGGAATGACACTAGGGATACTTCCCATTGGCACTGGTAATGATTACGCTAGAGCCCACGGGATACCGACTCCAAAAGGAAACAAATTCCCGGATATGCAGGGAGCAGTTGACATCCTGGTCAGCGGTACAGACAGAAGCGTCGGTGCTTTCAGGGTCGAGGGACTGCCTGCAGTTGGCCACAAATCGATTCCCGACCCTGAGCATCACGCGGTAGACGGCGATCCGGAAAAGGTTGGCAACATGGTCAGATGGAGCTTCCTTGAGGTGGACAGTGGAGTAACCTCGGCTGTTAACCGAATGAAGAATGAGGGTAAATTCAGCTGGATTCGAGGCCAAATGAAGTATCAAGCTCTTGGAGTCAGGGCTATACTCGGATGGAAGAATCAACTTGGATGGATCAAGATTGATGACGAGCCAGGCCAGATTTTCAACTTCTCAGGTTTATTCTGCATGAGTCAGTGTCAGACATTCGGTGGTGGATTCAAAGTTACACCGGGAGCCCACCCCACTCAAGGTCACGGATCACTGTTGATGGCCTTCGGATTGAGCAAGTTGCAGATGCTCCTCGTGATGGGGCCACTTGAGAAGGGTACCCACGTCGGCAAATGGGGTAAGATAAGCATGAGGGACGCGACTAGACTGGAAGTCCGAGCCCTCGGTGAGGATGGGGAGCCCAGCAATGATGCCCACAATCCCACGATGTTCGTCAACGTGGATGGAGAAGCGGTACTGACCACTCCCATAATGATGAGCTACCACAATGCCCAACTAACGGTCCGTGGGGCTGAAACCATACCCAACAATTGAGCAAATGGGCGGCGCGGATAGTTAGGCTGACGACGATATTGGATAGTGGCGCAGACGGAGAGATTTGAACTCCCGAGTCACGAGGACACCGGATTTCAAATCCGGCGCTATACCAGGCTAAGCGACGTCTGCAGCAGCCCTGCGAGTAGGACGTTATGCATGAATCCTTTTGGGGTTCAGATGTTGTAGTAACCCGGTCTGCACCATTCCGGAAGGCCAGTAGTGGCCTCTGGGTGGGTCAGTCCGATGAATAGAATCATGATTATGATGAAGAATGCTGGGAAGAGCGCGGTAACCGTAAGGATGCCTGAGTCAGGGCTCCCGTAGAGGTGCATGAATATCATTCCAATCATGATGAACTTGGGTATCGCTATCACGGTGAGAATCATCAGGGTGTAGTTGCTGAAGATGAATATCCTCTCTTCCGGTAGCTCAAAGCCAACAGCAAGTACTTCGATCAGTGTAAGGATCATCAGTCCGTAGAAGTTCATCCAGTAGGGATCACGTCCCAAGATTTTGTAACTCGCCATTTTTTTCACCTCAATACAGATAGAAGAACGGGAACACGATGACCCATACTAGGTCCACGAAGTGCCAGTAGAGTCCGAAGTACTCGATAGAAACAGCATTTTCCGGGGTGTATCCTCCCCTGCTGGCCTTGTAAGTCATGTAAGTCAACCCGATGATGCCACCTAGGACGTGTGCCCCGTGTGTACCAGTGGTCACGTAGAACGTCGAAGCGCTGACGCGTATGTTAGCCATCATCTGGCCGCCCGAGTGCGTCCCCTCCTCCATCATCAGATAGAGGGCCGAGTCATGGTCCATCCCATGGCCATGAGAAGCTACATAGTCAGTATTGTAGTACTTGTGTTGGTATGAATCAGCATTGATCAGGTATCCCTCCGCATAAAGGGACTTGATGGTGGAGTCTCCGTGGTTGTACTCGTGTAGGAACTCCGGTAGGGGGAAGCCTAGGAACCACTCGATCATCTTCAGGGTCAGGAACAGTACTGCTAGGAACCACGTGGTTCCCAGGTAGCGAGTTACAAGCTTCCTCCTTCTATCCGAATCGATATCTACCATCCCCGCGTAACGAAGGGCTTGGACGATGGTGAATGAAGAGATGATCAGTGCGAACGTGTTAATCGCACCTGGGGCTATGTGGAACCAGCTCGAAGCGATTAGGTGACCGGCGGGCTCGAAGCATGTCACGGATGCCCCCTCTACCCACTCTCCTGACGCGAACACAGACTCACAGGACTCTATTCCGAACCTGTATCTCATGTATGTGCTGAAGAGTGAGGTGAAGACCATCATCTCAGACATGAGGAAGACCCAAACGGCGACCTTCCTGATCTCAATCCCCCTGAACGGAGTTCCAGTAGCTCGAGGCTCATATCCCCCATCGAAGGTGTAGTCCTGCCTCCACCATACCGTCAGTCCGATGAAGACAATGGCAAGACCCGCTATGGAGACGCCGATGTAACCGGCATCAATGAACTCGCCCCACTCATAGACCCCTGCGACAGAGAACAGGAAGACTCCTATGCCGATGCTCATGATCAATGGGGACCATGAGTTGTGCGGAGCACCGTGACCCCAGTCATGAGGCCCCCATCCACTAGGGTGATGGTCATCGTACGAACTCAATGAGCCACCTCCTCGTCCTCACTCATCATTAGCCTGTTGAATAGTTTACCAAGGGTACCCGGCTCGTTCGCTATGTGCTCATTTGCGTCCTTCAACTCTGGTAGGTTGTGCGGATCAAAGCTAGGTGTTGGTGGCGGCGATGCAGTCATCCACTCGAACGACCATCCCCCCCATGGGTCCGCAGGCGCCTTTTCCCCACGAATTACAGTCTTGATCATGTTGGCAATGAGGAAGAAGTTTGAGAAGAAGAATAGGAAAGCAGATACTGAGACGAACATGTTCCATCCAGCGGCTTCAATTGGGAGTGCCCCCATTGCTTCCTCAGTACTCACGAAGTAGGTGTGATGCCTTCTGGCCATCCCCCATACCCCGAGTCTGTGCATCGGCCAGAACAGTGCGTTGTAAGAGATGAAACCAGTCAAGAAGTGAATAACCCCAAGACGCTCGTCCATCATCCTTCCAGTCATCTTTGGCCACCAGTAGTATATTGCCGCATAGAATCCGAATACAGTTCCTCCGACCAGTACGTAATGGAAGTGCGCTACCACGAAGTACGACTCATGCAGATGCAAATCCATAGCGATAGATGGGAAGAACATCCCCGATATTCCACCCAGCGTGAACGTAACCAGGAAGCCCAGAGTCCAGAGGGTGTGAGTCCTGTATACCAGGGATCCCCCATGCATCGTCTTCAGCCAGTTGAAAATCTTGATTCCTGTGGGAACTGCGACTAGCATGGTTGTCAGCATGGTCACGAACCTCAGGGTCGGGCTCATTCCACTGGTAAACATGTGGTGGCCATAGACAATGAATGAGACGACCCCTATGCCAGCCATTGCATAGACCATTGATCGGTAACCGAAGATAGACCTCCTTGCGCTAGTCGCAATAACCTCTGAAATTACACCGAATGCTGGTACTATGACAACATAGACCTCAGGGTGTCCAAAGTACCAGAAGAGGTGACTCCAGAGCAACGGGTCTCCACCAGCGGAAACATCGTAGAATGCTGTTCCAATGACCCTGTCGAGATAGACCTGTATCAGTCCAATTCCGAAGGCTGGTATGGATAGGAAAAGCATCAGGTTAGCAATTAGGATGGACCATGTGAAGAGTGGCATTTGTAGCCAACCCATCCCGGGTGCCCGCATTACTGCTATAGTGGTCAGGAAATTGATCCCGGTCAGAGTGGATGAGGCCACAAGCATGATTTGACCCGCAACCCACATTGTCGTACCCATGTGAGCAGTCTCACTGACCACGTATGGGGCATAACCAGTCCACCCCGTATCTGCTCCCGAACCGGAGAATACGCCAGTGAATATCAGTAGTGCAGCAACTGGCTGCAGCCAGAATGACATTGCATTGATTCGGGGAAGCGCTAGATCCGGAGCTCCAATCTGAAGGGGGACCATCCAGTTCGCAAACCCATTAATCAGCGGCATCGCTGCAAGGAAAATCATAGTCGTTCCGTGGAGGGTGAAGAACTGGTTGTACTGATCCTGAGTAAGGAAGTCGTTACCAGGGACCGAAAGTTGAATCCTGATCATCATCGCCATTATCCCGCCGACTCCAAGGAAGAACATCCCAGCGACGAAGTAAAGAGTCCCGATCTTCTTGTGATCAGTAGTAGTCAGCCACTCGGCTATCCAAGGCGCAAAGTTGTCCCATGTGAATGACTCAGGGTTTGTTCTGTAGAAGACATAAGCCAGTGTTATTGCAAGAAGGATAGCGGAAACGAGGATGAGGGTAGATAGTACGACGAAAGGATCTGCTGACTCAAGAACCAATATTGGAGGTGAAACCTTCGCGCTGAGTCTGTTCCACATATCTCCAGAACTGCCTCCGTTATTGCCATCCGCGTTTCCGTTGACTGAGTTGACGTGTAAGACGAACTCGACGTTCTTGTCGCTCGAGGGGGCTGTCCAAGTCAGAGTCCAGGAAGTCTGGTCATTTCCTGCCTCTGTATGACTGACTTCGTTGACTCCGTACGCTTGGACAGTGGCATCGCTCGGAACGAGCTCCCCATCGCTGACCCAGAGGTTGAATCCTCCTTGATTCGAGTTCGCAGCATTCGCAGGACCCCCTGAGAAAGAGACCACTATCTCGTATTCCTCGGAGTAGTTGTATTGGTCAGGAAGGCCGCTAATCGATCCAGCTACATCCGGGCTCACCACGGCACCGTGGCAGTTGCACCCTGAGTCCTTCACGCCACTGATGCCAGTGGGGTAGGAAACGACTGCAGGAGAGATCACCATTGCTATGGAAAGTACAGCAAGAACGACCAAGCTCCTACTGATTCTAGAGTTCATGACTAATCACCTATGAGTGAACATTCAACATCGCTGCCATTACTGAGTGGGCATCGCCACAGTATTCAGTACAGAGAATGACTTGGTCCGAGGTCCCCTCGACCACAGTAAGCCAGAGACTAGTGTCCTGTCCGTAGAGAACGTCCTCCTTTGTTCCCAGGCCCAAGAACCAAGGCGCATGAGTGACGTCCTCTGAGGTCATTATCGCTAGGTACGTCTCACCCTCTTTCAGATGGAGGACCGGAACAGTCCCGTAGACCTCTATTGTTTGACTACTCGTATCGCATAATTCAGTCGCCAACTCCAGACAGTCAAACTGCCATACCCACTGTTTGCCGGTTATTTCCATGACATGGTAGCATTCCGACTCTACTATGGCGTTATATCCAGAACCGACTAATGCGTTATTGGAAGACTCCCCCTCCTCGCATTCGTAGCCGTGGAAGTCAGGGTCATCTACTGGAGCCCAGACAGAAGCCAAAGGCAACCAAGAGACGTAAGTGAGCCACACGATCAACAGAAATGGAGCAACGGTCCAAGCTACTTCCAGCTTCATATCGTCATTGTGCTTAGGAAAAACTCCTACTTCAATTTCGTCAGGATTGTCATGCTCACCACCCTTGTCAGACAGATACCAGAACGAGTGATGATACAGCCAAGTGAAGGTAAAAATCGACACCAGCAGTGATATCCAGATGTAGTAGTCCCACAAACCATCGAAGAGAGCGTTCTGTATCGTCAAGATGCTCCCCGTACCTACGCGTGTGAATTCCCCTCATAAGCAATACGGAAAAGCAGTTACTTGGAAATACAGGTATGGCATTGAACAACTACAAATCATAATCCTACTTCTTGAGGAAAGGAGGAGTCTATTTTGCCAAACAGGGAAGGCCCTCCGGATCGAGAAATAAGGTTTCATAAGGCTGCGAAATCGATAGCGAAATCCATCTCCAGAAACGCTCCCCCAGAAGAAGGCGGATGCCACTGTCCAGTTATTGTCGAGGGGCCTAAAGATGAGAGGGCGCTGAGAGCGCTAGGGTTCTCGGGGACCATCGAGAAAGTGAACAGAGGTTGGACTAGATCCAAACTCATTGCCTATCTGCATGATACTTATGGAACTAGGAATATAATCGATAAGGGACCATCGATTATTGTTGCAATGGACTGGGATCGGACTGGAGGGCAGCTGCAGAAATTTCTGAGGGAACGACTAATGTCATTGGATGTAACTGTAGACGAAGAGATGAGAACGACTCTGATGAGGGTTATGAAGCCAGAAGGGAGGACCATCGAGTCCCTACTGCCGCACGCCCCGGCCCTTCTTCCTATGATCGCTTCCCACTCTCAGGGGGAGTCGGGGGAGACTCCTTGACCGTATTCAGGACTAGGTGGGTCACCGACCTCTCGATGCCATCAATTGACATCACGTTCTTTGTCAAGTCGTCCAAGTCTTCCCTATCCTGTGCCCTTGCTATTACCATCGAGTCATAGTCCCCTGTAACGTCGTAGACTCCGCAGACCCTCCGATCACGGGCAATCTTCTCTTGGATCTCAATCAGCCTCCCCTTCTCTATTCTAAGTCCCACTACTACATTCAGGCCCCATCCTAGCTTATCTGGATCGAGGCTCACCTTGTAGCCCAGTATGACACCGCTTTCTTCCATCTTGTTCACTCTGTTGCTGACTGTGCCTAGGGACACTCCTGCCTCCTCTGATATCTTTCGCAGCGACGCTCTGGCATCCTTCTCCAATACTGAGATTATTTTTCGGTCGGTATCATCAATCAAACCACTCACCTGGAAACATAGTTTGGCAGTCAGGCTATTGAACATATGCAATACTGATTCGGGGCAAGATAGACGTTTGTTCAGCCAGCGACCCTTATTCTTCTTCCATTTGGTCAATAAAGCCTCTCTGTGAGTGAATGATAGTTTTCTCTGAGTCATTCAGCATCAAGCTGACCCTTCCGCCAATCCAAACAGGAACGCAGAGGTCCCCACAAGTCAGAATGTGCCCTCCCCGAACCTCTTCCAAACCCTCAATTACCGAGGGAAGGGGCTCCTCCCCGAGTAGTACACTATCTATGGCAGACCGACTAACCTCGGTGAATCCGAAATCGATTTCCTTGATCAGGGCCCCAGCGGCTTTAGCGACTATCCGATCCACCTCGCCCTTCCTCATTCTAGCGGCATTAAGTCCGATATGGATTACTTTGAGAGGCCTCCACCTTCCACCAGGGACAACCGTACGACCGCCCCTGATCCTTCTCTCCGAAGACCAGACTTCGGTAATTTCGGGTGTCGACCAAAGTATTTTCTTGCCTCGAGTCCAAAGGTTAGGAGGGACCCTCCCCCATGACTCCTTAGCAGCCTCAGAGAATTCCTCATCTATTGGCTGAGGTGAGCTAGGCAGGTCATCCTTGGTTTCATTTGGACTTTGATGGAATTGTGGCTCGCCCCATGAATCATCAATATCTGGAGATTTTTCAAGTACCGCTACGAAGAACCCACCTCCGCCCACCCTGTCGTTCCACACCCTCATGCAGCTTGTCAGAGATTCAGAAATCCAATTCTCCTCTGGGGGCTTCATCGAATCTTCCACATCTGGGTCATTCGATATTGACCCATCTTCGTCAAGTTGGGGCCACGTTGACATGCCAACTTCACCGGGGACTCCCTCTAGGATCTCCAAGGCATTCAGCATCTTCACTCCGCTGTTATTCCTCAGTACCTCTGCCACCACGGCCTCATTCTCAATTGGATCCAGGGAGCATGTCGAGTACACGACCCGACCTCCAGGCCTAACTACTCGCAGAGCTCTTGTGAGCAAGTCAATTTGCAGCCTCTGTAGGGACCTCCCACCAGAAGGAGACCATTTTCCCCAAATCTCGGGATTTTTCCTAGTGGTTCCAGAACCAGAACAGGGAGCATCCACCAGAACCCCGTCGAACCCATCATCTGGCATCCTGGGTATGTGCCTTCCATCGTGATTGACGACCACAGAAGACCTTGAACCATGTCTCTGCACATTTGAGACTAGGGTATTCACCCTCGAACTAACGACTTCGTTAGCAACCACCATCCCACTTTCCAAAAGATGCTCCGATATCTGGGTGGTCTTGGAGCCAGGCGAGGCACACATGTCCAGTACTAGGTCCCCCTCTCCAATATCGAGAGCCAGTACTGGAATCATGGACACCGCCTCCTGTCTGGTGATACGACCAGTCTCATGAAGGGCAGTCAGCATTTTCTTGACACCGCCTTCTGCCTTGCCCCTGTGGAAGGGCAACTCCCAAGCACTCCCAGGGCCATTGAACCAATCGATTTCCTTGGCCCCGATTTCCTCCAGCCAACCTTCGACCCAAATCCTGTCACTCCTCAGTGGATTGACCCTAACTGTCTCTGGAAGCCTCTCGAAAGATCCGGCGAGCCAAACATCAGGATCGCCTCTCCAACTACCAACTGCACGTAATAGAGCGCTGTTGGATGCCATCTCCTCCCACGTCGCACCCACCCCGCTCATGATTCACCGGTCCGTTCACAGTGCATCAAGCACTCGGAGAACGGTATCTCGGATAGACTATGATTATCCCTCCCTGATACTAATCAGGATGGTAAACGGTTAAACCTCCAACGAGACGCTCTCGGTTTGCGGCTGTTGTCGCAGGTGGGATGCAAGTGAGGGTACTCAGGAGGAGAATAGCAGATAACGCAGGCGAACCTGTCTGTATGGATGCTAATGGAGCGACGAGAAAATTGGTAGAATTGGTAGAAAGGGCACAGGCGAATGGTAGGGAGCAGGGACCACTCGTGCCGGTGGAAGCACTAGTCACCATTGAGGGGGATGATTGGATATGGCAGATAGTGGACCACGACGTACTAGAGATGCTAAGTCACCGACTGGTATTCCAGAATCAAGTGGGCGCCAGAAGAGAGATACTGATGACTGCCGGGCTTGAAACTGCGGTCAGCGCGGCCTCTCGAATAGTCGAGTTAGACGGTGGTTGCGTTCTAATTGAGACCTTGGAACCCTGAATGTCAGCCTTAGCGGGCTTGAAATAGTGATGGCAGGTGCGCGGGCCGATGGCGAAGGAGAAGAAGGGCAGCGGTATCCAACAGGCCGCAGGTCTCATCAGGTACTTCGACGAAGAGTCCGAGGACGCCATACAGATTTCCAAGACCTCGATTTACGCCGCTTGCATAATTTTCTCAGTGACAATCTACCTAGCTAACCACGGTGTAATATCCTGGATAGGGTCGCTGTTCTAGAGCGATTAACCCGCTCAATCACTCTTCCTCAGAGAGGTCCACGAAAGGCACATCATCCTCTAGGAGTTCTCCAGCCTCCACCTCATCGATTACAGGAACAGGGCTCTTCGTCAGCTTTCCGGGTCTTGAGGCGATGTACTCTGAGGAGCGAACCTCGGTACTTGGATCAGCCTCTATTATCGCACTTGCCGCCCTGCCCAGGGCCCGTTCAACAGCAGGAGCGTTTCTGTCGGATAATGCTGACCTAGCCTCGTCAAGGGCCTGTGATGCAGAATCTAAGATGCGACCAATCCCGTCTTCCTTCCCCCTGAGAGACTTAACCGCCTCATCCAACTCCAGTATCTCCTCATTCATGTCCTCCTTCGCTCTTGCCTCTAGTTCCAACCAAGAGGAGCCATGCTCTGCGATGAGTCCGCCCGTTGACTTCTCGAACCTCCTCGCCCTAGTTGGCTCCCATGGGTTCCTCCCCAGGGACGAAATTATGTCATGAACGCACCTAGCCCTGAGCTCAAGCGGTCCAGTGAACTCTATCCTGTTCAAGAAGCACTTAGCAAATAGCCCGAACCCCCAGTAGGACTCGCTAGCTATCGTGATCCCCAACTCCCCTGCAGTTGACGTTAACTCCCACCTTTGTTCGTCGTACCCAGGCTGAACTGAGAATTGAGGGGGGTCATGAGGCCCCAACGATCTAAGGGATGCCTTGGCAACATCCCCCAGAAACACCTCTCTCCCCTCGCCAGGCCAATTCTCTTGCCTCAGATAACCTTCCCCGTCTATCTTCATCCTTGGATTGCCATCCATTACCTGCGCATATAGCACGCTTCGCACTGGGTCTATGCCAACTGGCCCATCCTCTGCCACGTGCCACTGTTGCAGCCACTCTGATTGAACATTCCGTGTACTCGTAACCGCTAAGTCCCTCCTGGCCAAACGGGATACATGCCTCGCAGGAAGTATGGACGCCTCCAGAAAGTGGTGGACCATCCTCCCCGGGATAACTGCAGCAGATGCAGGTCGGGGAAGCACTGCCCCATCCCGGGTCACTCAGGCAACGAGTCCGGGGCGAATAGGGAGTGGAAGGGACCTGAATCAGTAGACAAGAGGTCAAACAAGAAGAATCCGGCAAGCAAGTAGTCACTCTACTCTCTGCACAGGTAACTCCGGTTCAACCGAGTCCCCATTCACCTCTCCCAGTAATTCGGTCAGAGGGGGGCTGTTTTGAGCACGATGGTATATCTCCCTCAGAGTTTGGTCCCCTATCTCGAGGTAGACTCTCGTTGTCGCTATGCTGGAGTGACCCAGGAGGCGTTGGATAGTCACCAAATCAGCGCCACGTTCCAGTAGGCCAGTAGCGAAGGTGTGGCGAAGGGTATGGGGGCTAAGTCTTGATTTCGGAATATCGGACGCCTCGGCAAGCTTGTCTATCAGCTTCTGAACTGATCTCGGGTTCATCCTCCTTCCTCGACTTGAAAGAAGGAGCGCCCTCTCCTCTTTGCCGTCCGAGCTCAGTTTATTCCTTGACCTCCTGATTGGCATCCAAGCCTCGACGGCTCTGACTGTGGCTTCGGTGAACAGCACGGTCCTGTCCTTCTCACCCTTGCCCCCTATCACCAGAGCAGAGAGATCCTCCAGGTCCAAATCCTCAATATCTAGGCCACAAAGCTCTGACACCCTCAGTCCTGTTTCTAGGAGTATGGTCACTACTGGCGAGGACAATGGGTCTTCTGAGTTACCGGACGCCTTTCTCAGACGAATGAGCTCCGAGCGTCCGAGCGTCCGAGGAAGCGTCTTCCTACGAGTCGGCCTCTGTATCCAGTCAGGAACAGTATGACCAAACCAACCTAGAAGATGCGATATTGCCGCTATTCTGGCATTCAGGGAAGACGGCCTCAACTCCCCCAAGCTATTCATCCATGCGTCCATTCTTCCCCCGCTTGGGTTTGCAATAGTGTGAAAGTCCTCTACGCTAGCTGTTTGCATCTGCTCCCAGTCCCTCTCTGTTTCTCCAGGCAGGCATGTGGTGCTGAATGTCTTGGCTGCAACCGTATAGGCTCTGATAGTGTGAACGCTCTTTTTCTCAGTTCTAAGCTGCTGGACCCAGCACTCATACCAAGGTAGGCCAGACAGCCTCTGGAGTCTCGGGGGAAGTCGACCAGAGTAGGAGTCGTCCTGAACAACATGTTCGGATCTACCAATCATGTTGGTCCAGGTCTCAGTCTGCTGACCATTCAACTCTCTTTCTACCATGTTCCCCGCCTTTCAGCCTCCAGAGGAGGTGCATCCCTGTCCCTAAGGACGAGCCCAAGTCAACCACCGAGGTATTGAATGCTTCTCTCACCGACCGTTCTAGGCGGTCCGTTTGTCGATTGATTGCATACCGCCAGAGACCTAGTAAGCCTCTGATGTGCCTTCGTCATTGACTTCCTGTTCAGTCGGGACCTCAGAAGAATCGTCTGGAGCCATCTTCTGCTCCCATATCCGGTTCAGATGCTGAATGATCTTGCTTGCCACATTTACGCCTGAGGCCGCCTCGATTCCTTCCAGTCCCGGACTCGAGTTGACCTCTAGAACCAGGGCCCCCCTTGAAGACTCGAGGAGATCAACTCCCGCGATATCAAGCCCCATAGTTTCTGCGGCTTTGCATGCGATTTCAGAATGCTTGTCAGGTATCTCAAGCTTCTCGACCTTGGCACCAAGATGGAAATTTGAACGGAATTCTCCACCCCTTGCCTTCCTCCTCATTGCAGCGACTACCTTTCCACCAACTACGAATGCCCTGACATCCTGCCCGTGAGACTCCTCGATGTACTCTTGAACAAGCGGCCTCATATTCCTCTCTAGCATCTGGTAAACCAATTGCCTGGCCTGCTGCTCCGTATGCGCCAGGAAGACCCCAGATCCATGGGTCCCCTCTGTTACCTTGACAACACAGGGAGTTCCACCGACTCTGGAAATAGCTCTCCTCGTATCTTGCCATGTACCGACATTTGCGGTGATCGGGACAGGAATTCCACGCTCGTTCATCATCTGGCAAGCCATTAGCTTGTCTCTGCTGCTACTGATCCCATCCCCTTCGTTCAGGACGATTACGCCCATTCTTTCGAAGGCCTTGACTATCGGGACCCCCCTGCCTGTGATGGAGTTGCCAATTCTGGGAATCACAGCATCACAATCTACCGGCCATCCTTTGTTGAAAACCTTGACACCGTTATTGTCGACCACTGTAGTCAGCTTCAGGGGATCTAGTATCTGTACCGACCAGCCAGCAGCCTCAGCTTCCTCAAACATCCTCTTTGTGCTGTACAACTCGGGCCCCCTCGATAGTATCACTAGTCGAGGCTCCATGACTCCCGCCGACCACAAACCCCTCTTGAGCCTGTTGCTTTGTGGAATCCTCAATCAGGGCCCCTAGAGCCCTTTAGAGCATTCAGAAAGGCGAAGGGGTTGAAAGCCTCCTTATTCGGCTAGTGATTGAGTCAGATGCCAGAATGGGACGTGCCAAGCCCTGAGGAACTATCCTCCATGAAGGTCGACGATCTTCGTGAGAGGTGCAGGGAACTCGGATTAACCGTCTCCGGCAAGAAGCAAGATCTGATCAACAGACTCTTGGATTCTGAGAGAACTGGTGAACCAGAAAACCAGTCCTCCGAGGGTACCCAGGAGGAGAAGCCAGAGGCTGATGTGAGCGATGCTGTGGACAAACTCCTGGCTCGCTTCGAGGGAGGCGTTGTCTCTGAGCCTGAGCAGGAAGTAATCGAGGCAGAGGTAATCGAGGCAGAGGTAATCGCGGCCGAAGAGGACGAGGGAGAAGAAGAGGGGGAGTCGATACCAGAGCCAGAGAATGAGCCTGATCCATGGACCTCGACCCTAGTCGAAGACGATGCCCCAGAAACCACGGGACCTGTAGATCAGGCATCGATGACAATAGTTCTGCCATCGTTCGATGTTTTCTTTGAGAATTGGAAGCCAATTTCAGCGGTCTTGGTGGCTGTCATGCTGGCAGGAGTCGGTGCATTCTACCTCTTTAGCGCAGACCCATCGTTTCAAGCTAGACAGCTGAAGTACGGGGACGAGATGTCTTTCCAGGTAAGCGAGGGAGAAATTAGCATAGTCGGGGACGAGATGATATCGCTTCTGAGAGACGCGGCATCCCCGAGCGCCCTCGACGAAATATGCGACGAATTGTCAATCATAATAGATCACGGAACTGGCGATATAGGGGTTAGGGAAGGGACCCTTAGTGATATCCAGCACGCCTCGGACTTAGATTTCGTAGGTGCTGTAAACTCACCAGATGCATATGGCAGAGACTTCTTGACTGCTGAGCAGTCAATTGATTATGATCTAAATATGGATCTGACATTCAGGACAGTGACCTCCAGTGGTGAATGCGGCGGCAAGCTCAGCTCACCGGACAATGTCGCCGATATTTCCCTGAATAGGTGGGTGGAGATAGCCGGGAAGGAGGCCATCCGCTCGGACCTACTGGTGGACTTCACGGATAACAATGGGGAATCCTCCAACCTCCAGGCGATTATCTATGATCTGGAGGAGCTATCAGGCCTGAATGGAATTTCCCCACTCATGCTCCCCCTGACTCCCATCGAGCTGCACGAAATATTCGGTGACACTATCCTGACGGAGGGAAGTAGCTGGAATGATGACCCACAGTGGAACTCAGATTGGAGATGGACCGTGGGGCCCGAGACCAAGTCATCATACGGAAATGTGTACCCGATTACAATGTGGAACCAGGACGTCAACGACTGCCTGGGTCACGCTACAATGGAACTCAAAGTCAAGAGCAGCAGCCCTTGGCCAGTCGAACAGACCATTGACATCCTAATCGACAAGAGCCTCGAGACAAGCAACTGTGGTTTCCTCGCCGGCACCGTTTCTTCGCTGTCCCTCCCAGAGGGTACGATCAAGGTCAAGATGAAAATCTCTGAGCAGTCCAGCAGAAGTGGATCTAAGGACGTCGAGTGGTACTCTACCTACGCAAGCAGGCCTGGCCCGGGTGAGGACAAGCCAAGCAGCTCATCACAGAGGCAATGGGTCTCCTCAATGCCAGACGAGTCGACTAGCAGGGACTTTGATCTGGAGGAAGCCATAGAGTGCACCATTGTCAACCACTCAACCTCAGAGCTGGCCATCGCCCTGGAGGGTACTGGATACATCTGGCAGGCATATTGGTCACAGCCCACCAGATCGCCCCAGTGGAATATGTCATGGGTCAATGAGGATGACAGGTCAGGTTGGGCTGTAGTAAGGCAGATAGGCTCTGGGTGTGACATTATTGACTATGGCTCCCACGCATCAGGAACATTTAGCTGGAATAGGGAGGCGGTCCCTGATACGCACACAATGTCCCTATTGGAGCAGAGGCTACTAGACGACTTGAGGTATGCACAGCTGAACCCATACCTGGAAGGATCACAGGGAACCTGGCTAGTCGATGTCGAGATAGGATATCTCCTGACTTCCCCAGATGATGGACTACTGTCAAGCCTTCCCGATATGTTTGCCGATGGACAGGTCACTGTCCTAGTTGACAGGAATTGGGGGAGTCCGGAAGATGGGGGGAGGGAACACACCCTCAGACTCGCTATGGACGCCGAGACCGGAAGGATGGCAGGCTGGGTTCATACCAACGGCCCTTCGGGCTAGTGGAGCTTTTGGCATTATTGATGTAATATCAATCGGCACGTTGAACACCCCTCCGAGCGCCGAAGGCGCTCGTATGAAAGCAGATGAGGGGGACAACCCCCTTCCTGAAGTCGAGAAGGCCCCCCTGGTGGTCGATGTCGAGTTCGTAGAGACGGAGGAGGCGCATGACGCACCCCTCCTCAATGCAGCCGAGCAGGTCAGCACAACGCAGGCCAGTGGCCCGATGCACCTCCCCTCTTCTCTCCCCACTCCCGCTGGACGGGCCAGAGTTGTCACCGTAATCAACCAGAAAGGAGGAGTTGGTAAGACGACGTCGGTGATCAACGTAGCAGCACAAATGGGCCTCAGGGGGCACAAGGTCCTGGTAGTGGATGCGGACTCCCAAGGAAACTGCGCTACTGGTCTGGGAGTGGACAAGAGCAAGGTCAGAGCCACCACCAGGGACCTTATCCTCAACCCAGAGACCGCCGTCAACTCAAGGCACGCTACGGCTGTAGATAACGTGCACATGATCGTGGGAGACAGGACGCTAGTAGGTTTGGAGCAGGAGATGCTCAGACAGCTAGGCAGGGAAAGGAGGTTGACTGAGGCTATCGCCCCCCTACTTCCTCACTATGACCTGATCATTATCGACACCCCTCCATCACTTGGACTTGTGACAATCAACGCCCTTGTCGCGAGCGATGGCATAGTGATCCCAGTTCAGACCGAGTACTTCGCACTAGAGGGACTCGCCCTCCTATCGGGCACCATCAGGGAGGTCAGAGCATTCCTCAACCCCGATCTTGGGGTGGACGGAGTTCTCATGACCATGCACGCACCGACAAAACTCAACCAGCAGGTCGCCACAGAGCTCAGGGAGTCATTCCCAGATCTGGTGATCGAGCCTGCAATACGTCGGAACATACGCCTGGCTGAGGCCCCCAGCCATGGAATACCCATACACCTCCACAATCCAACCAGCGCAGGTGGCCAGGACTACCAAGATATCACATCGGTACTAGAGAGACGCTGGAGACTGGGTTAGATGACCGAACAAACCTCGATCGGGCAAGGCCACATCGCTCCGAATGACTCTCCGAGGGTCGCTGTCCTCTGGATGATATTCGGGAGCATCTCTTTCGGTACCATGAATGCCTTGGTGAAGTGGACCTCGACTGAGGCTGACGTGTGGATGATCATACTCGTACGTTCGGCAGTCATCGCCTTCGCAGTGGCTGGATATGCTGCGGCAAAGGGCCTGAGCCTAAGGGCCAACGACCCTAGGACGATGCTCCTCAGATGCGCCGTCGGACTTTTCGCGATGATCCTCTACTTCACCGCACTCTCGAGGATACCGATAGGGCAGGCGGTCACCCTCCAATATACCGCACCATTATTCGTTGCACTGCTCTCTGGCACAATCATTCGGGAGAAGGTCTCACCATCGGTTGCAGGACTTGTGGTATTCGCATTTGTAGGCATCGTCCTCATCGTATCCCCTGACCTTAGATCGATCGAGCCAGACGCCCTCCTAGCACTTGGGTCGGGGCTGTTCGCCGCCTTGGCCTACATCTACGTCAGAGAACTCAGGAAAACAGACTCGGCATCAAGCGTGGTTTTCTGGTTCGCAGCCTTCTCTGTGGCAGGCAGCTTCTTCCAAGCCGCACCGGATATCCCCGACCTCTCACTAGAGGCGGCTGCTGCACTAGTTGGGATAGGCGTGGGTGCGGGATGTGGACAGGTAGGCATCACCATGGCGTACCATCAGGCGAATGCTGCGTGGGTTAGTGCGTTCTCATACCTCACGGTCATAGTGGCCACCTTCTATGGCTGGCTGATATTTGGCGAGACTCTGGCTTTGGCCGACTGGATAGGTGGAATCCTAATCGTAGGCTCAGGTATTGCACTGGTGTTCATGGCGCCTTCTGGCGATTCCCAACACTAGTTCTTGATCTCGAAGAAGGAGTCGAGCGTACCGATGATACCATCGGGATTCTCGATTATCTCGAACAACGTATTGTCTGAGGTGTAGATCAATAGAGATTGAGGATCCCCTCCCGTTCCCTCTACAGACTGGTACGCGCAAATAGCGTCCATTCTGATCCGTGTCATTCCTATTTCTGTCATTGCGTTAATCCACTTGGTCATGGGCCGGGCGCCCCAAGCGAGCCTCTTAATCGTTTATGGAAGGGGTTCATTCAAGGAACTCTGAAACTTCATCCAGACTCTTACGAGATATATGTGGAACTCTCGCGTCCTGAGCAGGAAATCCTACGGGCATAAGCAGCATTGCATGCTCATGCTCCGGGCGTTGTAGTATATCCCTCAGGAACCCCATTGGGGAGGGGGTGTGCGTAAGTGTCACTAGTCCCATATTGTGAATCGCAGCCACGAAGAGTCCAGCAGCAATTCCGCAGGACTCCTGGGAGTAGTAAGTCGGGGACATTTCTCCAGACGCACGCTTTCTTTGCGAGTGCCTGAAAAGAACCACTACCCATGGTGCTTCAGTAATGTGATCCTTCACGTGATCAGTCCCCAGGGGATCTAGCACCTCTTTCCATGCTTCGGGAACTCTTTCCTCGTAGAATTTTCGCTCCTCCTCCTCTGCCGCCTCCCTTATCCTCAACTTGAGAGCCTGGTTAGATATCGCTACAAAAGTCCAGGGCTGGAGGTGCGCTCCAGATGGAGAGGTACTAGCAGTCTTCACCGCAGTCTCGATTAGCTCTCGGGGAACCCGTCTGTCAGAGAAGTGACGTGTCGTCCTTCTCCCGTCCATCAGTTCGAAGAAGGCCTCGGCGTTCGCATGCATCTGCTCAAGAGGCAACTCTTCGAAAACCAGTCTTACGAAACCCTGGTCCCCCTCGTCCTCGCCCATGGCATGGCTCACTCGCGCCTGCCCATCAAGCCTGCCATCGAAATGGCGAGAAGAGGCCCCACGACACCGAATCCAGGGAGCATTCCGGAATCTTCCTCAGAACTGCTCTCATCTATGCAATCCTGATCCGACCCCCCCCATTCTCCACTGTCATACCAGCAGTCGGACCATACCTTCCACCCGAATCCAGTTTCCGGCACGCTGGTCGTGTTACCGTCCACCCAGTTCAATTCGACTCTCCAATTGACGTATGTGACGGTATCATCAGGAACAATTGATGCCTCCCATGCGCCTTCTGAGGTCTGAAACATCGAATGTGACTCTGGGGCGTAGCACACCCCAGAGTTGATGCAGATTTGAGTGATCCAACTAACATTGGTCCCATTCCCACTCGCTTCCTCAGTCAGAACCAAGGCCAATTCGAAATCACTCCCTGCAGAGGCCTCGTTGGGATACATTATTTCTTCGATATCAGTACCTTCGACCGTGGTATCCTCGTTGATGCCGCTCTCTCCAGCGCTGGTGATTGGAACTATCAAAACGGCGCACACAAGCAAACATGCAACTACGCGCATGGATGCTCGTGCACACCACTCCTCATGAATAGTTAGGCATCATGCCTCTATCATCCACAATTCATCGCCTATCCAGTGAATCGTTGAGATTGCCTTCCCCTTGGCCATCTCCATCATCTCGTCTCCATCGACCAGGGCTATGCCTATTGAAATTGGAGTGCCCCTATCCTGGTCCCTGACCCAGACAAATCCGCCAGCTTCCACCGATGGATCGGCGATATGGACGCCCGCTCCCATGCAGTCTGCCCCGTTCAAGAGGAATGGCGTAGCCCCATCGTCGACCGCTGCCCAGCACCTATCGGGTTTCCAGTGGAGTATGCCCCTGATTGTTGGAACCCATCTTTGGGAGTCGCCTATTTCCAATCTGATACCAACTATCGTACGATCCAGCAGGAGTATGTCCCTGCCCTCGAAGTGAGCCAACTCGATGAATCCCTCTGACAAGTCAACATCCATCCCCATCACCTCCTCGAGCTGCCTCTCGACCTCTCGGACTTGCTTGTGCCTGACCGGCTTCCTCTTGCGCATCCGCGGCCCGCTCATGTGCCAGTGTGGCAGAGACTATGACAAGAACGTAATGCTGCTCGCTGGGAAACAGCCCCGATACGCTCCAATCCATTGAAATAAGGGTGGTCGGTCGGCGGGACGCATGGCGAAGTGGCACGGCATCTCCCGTCGCAAACCAACAGGCGGACGCCTGAAGAGGCCGAATCGATATCGAGGAAAGCGCAGGACAGAGATTTCCAGCGAGGACCAGTTCGCATACGTATCCAGCGAGGACAAGAGGAAGAACTACCGCAAGAGGGGCAACTCCCAAACCGTCAGGGTCCTAGGAGCGAACCATATCAACGTCAACGATCCAAAGAGCGGCAAGACCTCCAGAGTCACGATCAAGAGCGTCGTCGATAATGGGGCAGACCCTAACTTCGTCCGACGCAACATCGTCACCAAGGGAGCTGTTGTGGAGACTGAACTCGGAAATGTCCGTGTGACCAGTCGCCCTGGTATGCACGGAGTCATCTCCGGCGTGCTCCTAGAGGACTGAAGGCACGAAGCCCTCAAGTCACCCCGCATGTGAGGCATTGGTGATAGCATGGCCGGCGACCCGAGCAAGATGACCCTCTGGACCGGCTACTTCGACTCCAAGCTGACTAGGTCATCCGGTCGCAGGGTGGCGAAGGATGCCAGCATTCCCCAACCCTCACTCGATGCGCTTGCATGGGCTGCCAAGAAGTCCGGAATCAGGAACAAGAAGCACCCCGAGGCCAGCCATCCATCACGTCCCCACGCCGCTGAGGGTAGGCTTGTCATATCCGCTAGCGACGCGATGGAGGCCACGGGGTCAGAGAGCAAAGAAGGGGTGATGCGCCATATCGGACTAAAGATGCGCTCCGAGATGATGGATTCAAGGCAGGAGGGGAGGAAAGACGCCTCATCCGGACCCGCGAAGGGCGATCGCAGGAAGAGAGCCCAACGGAAGTCATTCAAGCAGAAAGGCGGACAGAGAAAGAAGAAGTTCGGACGGAAGTGATAGGCTGTTTTCCATTGAGGCCGCAGTTCCCGATGTAGAAACATATCTGCGACTACGGGAAAAGGCAGGAATGAGGTCAAGAACAGTCAGCGGGGCTACCAAGGGCCTAGGCTCTGAGCTATTCTCAGTCTTACTTAGGCATGACGATTCCGACGAGATCATAGGAATGGGGAGGGTTGTCGGAGACGGCGGAACCGTATTCCACATCTGTGATATGGCGGTTGAGCGGGAATGGCAGGGAAAGGGAGCAGGGACGTTGATAATGGATTCTCTCATGGAATACATTACCCGAGAAGCTTCATCCCAGTCCTACATCAATCTCATGGCCGATATCGATGGATTCTATGAGAGATGGGGCTTCAAGCCCACACTCCCAAACTCTCGTGGGATGTTCCTAAGGATCTCAGAGAAGAAGTAGTGGTCATAATATTGGTCCGGATGGCCGGTTTCCCGACCACCCGGATTACGTAATTCTGGTCTGTTAATTCAGTGCTGCCCGATGAAATCACTCATCGTGCTTTGCTGCGTACCAGATCATCATTCCGAACGCGCCCTTGTTGACCAAGTCAGCGACGTTGTAGAGGATGTTCATGTCGTCTGTTCCCATGCCACCGATGGTTCCAGCGCCCATTAGGTAACCGATTGGGTATATTGCCCAGCCAAAGGTAACTATCATCCTCATTGATTCGAATGCGAACTGCACTCCCGGGCTGCCAGATGCTGCAGCCTCCTTGACGTCCCCGGACCATAGCTCGTAGAGGATGTATCCCCAACCAAGCATTCCGATGAACCACCAAACGGTCGAGCTGAGCTCGAGCGTACCATCCATAGCTCCGGACTCGCCGAAGAATCCAGCCACTAGCATGACGATGGATGCACCCATGAGGTTCCTGAACATCACGAAGGTACCGACGCCGATAGCGGCGAGGATTAGGTAGAACTCAACGACCTGAAGTGGTACTGTGACTAGCCAGTCGATGTACCTGTAGACCAGTGGGGAACCGCCTCCCATTGCCCATACTTCCCTCATGTACGTGTAATGGTACCATGCCACACCGGTAACCAGGGCGGCTACGGTCATGGATGTCTTCCACTTGTCCGGTACGTTCTGCCTCTCAACTAGGAAGAAGACGGTGAAAGCTAGCATCATCGCTGTTGCGATCCAGAAGCTTATCCCGACCCAGTCATTAGTTGCGAGGGCAGTTGCCTCGGCACTAACCGTCTGGGTACCGAACAGTAGAGTCACTGCTAGGATGCCCAGAGTTGCTTTCGTTATCTTGTTGCGTCTCTTGTATGGATTCGAGTCCATGCACGTGCGGATAATGTTGAGGATATAAATGAGAGTATTGAAGCAATTCAAATTCCATATTAAGGCTTGTATTTGGAATGTGGGAAGAACAAACACCCCTTCAATAAGGGTAGGTAGTTCGGGGGCTCCATGAGCAACAAGAACGCTACATTAGCCATACTAGTGATCGCCAGTCTGTTAGCATCGCCCATTGTGGCAGCTGACGGCATGAAGAGGGATACTCTCTCTGACATACCCGCAAACGCTCAGGGTACAGGGATGCATGACACCCTCGTCTCTGCGCTCTCGCACGCAGGACTCGTTGGAGCCCTCCAGGGCGACGGACCATTCACGGTCTTCGCTCCTACGGACCAGGCCTTCACCGACGCAGGTTTCGACTTAGCGGCGTTTGACACTGATGAGGAGAACGCTACCCTGGTCGACATACTGACCTACCACGTCGTTCTCGGTGCAGTAGCCTCCGATGATATCACCGACGGGATGACCGTCGATGCATACAACGGCGACTCACTGGGCTTCACGCTCTCGAGCGGGACAGTGATGGTCAATGACGCCACTGTAACGCAGTCCGATCTGATGGCATCCAACGGAATCATCCACGCCATCGACAAGGTACTAATGCCTCCAGGGGACGTTGCAGACATACCGACCGTCGCCTCCGGAACCGGAGTGCACGACTCGCTTG